>Ga0315280_10000059_pt1 | contig 188652 bp, 162 predicted proteins | sample YL17G06_40_MG_FD_203697 | JGI IMG/M metagenome (GOLD analysis project Ga0315280, IMG submission 203697) | Sediment microbial communities from Yellowstone Lake, YNP, Wyoming, USA - YL17G06_40 | ecosystem: Environmental > Aquatic > Freshwater > Lake > Sediment | place: USA: Wyoming | collected... | reverse complement strand
TGCTCGTGATTCTTTCGTCGGAAACGGCAGATGGTGCGAAAGTCGGGCTTGAGCCCATGCGCCAGGAACTGAAAGGCCGCATCCATCCGGCAGGCCCGATCCAGGTCGCGGCTGGCGCGCATCCCCAGCGAGTAGCCATACACCAATACCTTGATCATCACCTTGGGATGATAGCCGGGAGGCCCAACGCGTTCATACTTGGCTTCCAGCGCCGACAGGTCCAGCCTGTCCACCGCGGCATCCAGGGCCAATACCTCCCGCTCGCCGGCTACGGCCTGCCGCAGGCTGGGAGCCCAGAATCGTGTCTGGTCCCGATCCGGCAAGTCATAGAATCGCCCGTCGCTGGTCATATCCTTCTGTTTCTCCAGCGAGCGCTTGTTTACCTGCTACGAGCACCCCCAATTATGGGACAACCACCTGCGGGCTCCCCTCCTTGGATTCCCCCGGTTGCCGTTGGCTACCAAGTCGTCAGCGCTTCGCCTGGTACCACAGCCGCGCGGCCAGCAGGTGCACGTCGTCGGGCAGGTCGGTGCCGGGTGGCGAAGCCGCCCCGCGAAGCACGTTGATGAGCACGAGGTCTCCAGGCGACTCGGGCTTGGAACCGGCCCCAGACATGACGAGCCCCGCGCCGGTGGTCTGAATCACCCATGCATTCGAGGGATCGCTCTGGCCCTGAAACTCCTGGGGGTAAAAGCCGAATGGGTAGGACTGCCCCACTGTCAGGCGCACGTAGTACAGCATCCATCGTACGGTTTTTCCCCGGTTGGCGACCGTGTCGTCCGCGAACCAGACCAATTCAACATACGGGTTCGGGTCGGCGACCGGATCCCAGTCCGCCGGCATTTCTATCGTCATGCCGAAGCGCGGCGCTGGGCCTGCTTGCACGGGGAAGTCCACCCCGGGCACTTGCCAGTCGGGAGAGATTACCGCGCCGTATAGAAATTGGCTGCCCATGATGGGCAGGTTCACCGACCGCCACAGGTTGGGGATCTTGTCGTCGGTGACGGCGTCGGCCGCGATTTTCGCGTTCGTTACCGCTCCGGCCGCGATGTGCAGCGGACCCACACTCCCGAGAGCCAACTTGTCTGCAGTAACCGCCGCGTCGGCCAGCGCCGAGCCCGCAACCGTCCCGTTTCGCAGGATTGCGCCGTCATGCTTCGCATCCCCGCCCAGGGGCAGCAGCGTGTTGGCCGTGGGAGTGGAACTGGCGTGGAACAGGTCAACTGCGTCCGCGTTGCCGCCGGAGGAGTAACTCACGTTCACCTTGTTGCCGGTGCGGAAACTGGCGCTAGCGCCTACCGAGTCCGTGGTGGTTACCAGGAAGTCGTACTGTGCGATACTCCAGGGCAGCGTGACCTTGGTGCTGAACATCCTCGTGTTGCCGGGGGTGATCAGAGGCTGGACCCCTGCCTCGAAGGTGCAGGTGGTATCAGTGTTACTCGCACTCCACCCGGCCCCGTTGGCCCACACCACCTTGAAGCCGCTGGCCTCGAAGTCCAGCACCACTTTGTTGATCGCGTGGGTGCTGGCCGCGCTGTTCTTCACCGTCAGGGTGAAGATTGCGCCGCCCCCGATGACCGGGTAATACACTCCGTAGTTCCCGATTACCGCGCTGGCCATGTGTGCCGCCGTCGCCGGAACCGCCGACAGCGCCAAAGCCAGCCCAACTACAAAGCAAAGAACCGCACTTGCCTTCATTGCGCTTCACCTCCACCCTGAATATTCGGCAGGCCAACCGCTCGCCCCTTCGGTTGACTACCTGCCATGCGGCAGGTCGGCGCTGCTCGGGGCGGCTTCGCGGCCGTGAGGGAGCTGTAGGGCAGGTTTGAAACCTTGCCCCCACCGCCACCGAACGAAATCGCGCCCTAGTGGCGGCTCCCCAGTCGCCTGGCCAGCGGCTATTTCGGGACGTCTCAAGAAGGGGCGAGCGCTGAGAGGCAGTCTTGCGTCATATAACCTCTGGATGGGGCCGGCAGAGGGTCTTGTGCAAACGGACGTTCTATGGTATAATGCTCAACCGGGTGGATGCAGTATCCCTGTTTCGTTTCCACTCCGATCGAGGACGCTTATGGAGGACCTGGATGAGCGGAGTGATTGAGGATGTGAGGCGGTTCTATGAGGAGCTATGGCACAAAGCCTACAGGACGGCGACGCACCAGGTGCACAAGGACCGCGGCCGGCAGCGGCGTAGAAGCTTGCACCAGGTTTCGCCGTCGCTGCTGGTGCTGATCGAGTTGCAGCGCGACCTGCGCTTCCTGCTGGAAACCTACGCGCGCAGGGACCTTGGTCTGGAGGACGAAGCCTGGGAATCGCTTGAACAGTGGCGCGCCGAACTGCCGCAGAAACTGCGCGAGATGCGGCGCCGCTGACGCGCGGCCGCAAGGCGGTTTGCGAAGCGGCCTCAGCGCGAGGCCTGCTGCGGGCGCGCCGGGTTTCACTAACAGGGGCCGATCCGCTATGATGGGGAAAACCCTGGCGAAAATGGGAGCGATTCCGAGTGCGTGAGCAGAGGGTTGCCGTCTTCCTGGTCTTGGGCGCATTTGCGCTGGTGGTGGGCGGCTACTGGTGGAACGAGCATCGGCACGTCAGCGTGCGCGATGCGATGAATCCGAGGTACTGGCTGCGGCGATGGCGCAGTGAGGACCTCTACGACCCAAGGACGCACATGCTATATCGCGGCAACCGCGCGCTCAGGGAGGTCGCCCTGACAATTGACGACGGCCCGCACGAGGGCACCGGGGCGCGCCTGCTGGATGTGCTGCGGGCCAAGCATGTCCACGTCACCTTTTTTGTGATCGGCGAGAACCTCAAGAAATATCCTCAAATGGCCCGGCGCATGGTCTCCGACGGGCATGAGGTAGGGAACCATTCGCAACGCCACCTGCCGCTCGACAGGCTGACGCCGCGCCAGGTGCGCAACGAGATCGAGAACTGCGACATCAACTTCCACCGCATTACAGGCGGCCACCTGAACCTTCTGCGCCCGCCGGGCATGCACTACAACGACACCGTGCTGCGAGTGGCAAGCGAATTGGGCTACATAGTGGTCGCCGACACCTGGGGTGCGCGAGATTACACCGAGGTGACGCCTGATTCCATCGTGCGCGGAGTCCTGCGCTACGCGGAAAACGGCAGCATCATCCTGCTGCACGACGAGCATCTGGCGACCGTTGTAGCGCTGCCGCAGATCATCGAGACGCTCAGGAGTCGGGGCTATCGCTTCGTAACAATTTCCGAGATGCTCGCGCATCTGCCCAGGCCCGCGATCATGACAAGGCGCGCCACGGGCACCCTGCAGAGCGCTCGCCCAGCGCTCCGGGCAGAGGCCAGCATTTTCTCGAAGGCCGGCAGCAGCGCCAGGAGGTGAGCGGTGGAGATTCTGTTTTTGGGCACGGGGGCGGCGGAGGCGGTGCCCGCGATCTGGTGCCTGTGCGAGAACTGCGAGGCCGCCAGGCGCAGCCTCGGGAAATCGGTCAGGCTGCGAACCGCGCTGCTGATCAATGACGACCTGCTGATTGACATCGGCCCCGACGTGGTTCAGGCGGCGGCGCGTTTCGGCCCGCGGCTGACGAGCGTTACGACGGTGCTCGTGACGCACGGCCACGGGGATCACTTCGACATGACAAACCTGCACCTGCGCGCGCCAGCCTATCGGGCGCAGGGCTTGCCGCTGATGACGGTTTATGGGCCGCCGCAGATTGCGGCCGAGATCGAGAAGGTGAACGATTCGGGCAGCCTGATGGTCATGGCCCGGTCGGTGGGGCCGTTCGAGAGATTCGAAGCAGGGCCCTATGCGGTGGCCTCCTTTCCCGCGACGCACAGCAGCCAGCAGCCGTTGATCTATGCCATCGCCCGAGGAGGCAAGAAGGCGCTCGTCGCTTTCGACACGGGACCTCTGGCGCCGGAGGCATGGAATGGGCTCGCCGAGCATGTATTCGACGCGGTGATCATGGAAGAAACTATGGGGAGGCTGCAGCTCGACAGTCACATGAGCATCGCAGACGTAATCGCAGCGAAACAGCACATGGAGAAAGAGGGCATGCTGTCACAGGGCTGCCGGTTCATCGTCACGCACATGTCGCACCACGCCAACCCGCTGCACGAGGAACTCGAAAGCCTGATGCGGCCGCACGGGATCGAGGTCGCTTACGACGGGCTGCGCATCACGATAGAATGACGACGCGCCCAGCGAGAACGAACGCCCCAAGGAAAAGCCCCCCGGTCTGGAAGATCGCGCGGGGGGCGCGCGGCCCAGGCGAATTCGCCGACCGGGTAGTGCGCTTGCTCGCGGTGGCAGTTGTGGTCGCAATCGTCGCCTACATCTCGTGGATTTTGATAAAGCACTTCTCACGCGAATTTGAAATGATCAGGAAGCCTTACGAATCGGCCCTGAGAATACGCGCCTTGCCGCAGGCATGGCGCAGCATGTTGCGATCGTAGCGCCAGCGTCCCGCTGGCATGCCGCCGGGACGGCGGCGGTACAACGCAATGCCCCGCGCCCGCATCAAGAACACAGACACGGAATGTAGGGGCGGTTCACGAACCGCCCCTACAATGTGATTTCCTTCAGCGCCGGGAGGGGCAGGTTTGAAACCTGCCCCTACGGCCCCCGGACAGCCTACACGTCCGAGGTGGAAACTGGTATCATGCCAGCCACGTGGCTGAGAACAATGTGAGCGAGGAAGCAAGGGCCGGGGCACAGGGCAGGAGACAAGCTCCTGCCCTACGAGTCCGGTCCTTGATCGAGCGCGCGAGCGAGCAGCGGCACCTTCTGTCGGTGCGCGACGGCGTGATTGCGGCCTTGCCGCTGGTGTTGATCGGGAGCCTGTTTCTACTCGCGGCCAAGCCCCCAGTGCCGGCGTGGGAGCAAGCGCTCGCTCACTCGGGCTGGAAAGAGCGGCTGCTGATCCCGCTGCAATGCACGACCGGGCTGATCTCGATCTTCGTCGCCTTCTCGGTGGCCGCCAGCCTGGCGCGCAGATACGAAATGGACGCGCTGGCCGCGGGGCTTCTCTCGGCGACCGCATTCCTGCTCGCCGTGGGACAGCGCCAGGTGACAGTACCCTGGTCTGACAAGCCCGCGGCGGCCCTACTCACCGAGAACCTGGGGGCGGGCGGGCTGTTCGTGGCGATCATCCTTGCGCTGTTCAGCGCCGAGGTATTCAGGTTCTTCAGCGCGCGCAAATGGACTTTCCGGCTGCCAGAGGGGGTTCCGCCGGCGGTGGCGCGATCTTTTGCGAGCCTGCTGCCTGCGACGTGCGTGCTTGTGGTATGCTGGCTCGTGTTTCACGTCGCGGGGGTGGATGTCTTCGGCCTGGTGGGGAAGGCGATTGCCCGGCCGCTGGCGATAGCGAGCAACAGCCTGCCTGCCGTTATCGTGGTGGTTCTCCTCGATTCGATGCTCTGGCTATTCGGGATTCACGCGGTGGCGGTGATGGCGGTTCTGCAGCCGGTGTGGCTGCAGCTAATAACGCAGAACATGGAGGCTGCGCAGCAGGGGGCTGCGATTCTGCCGAATATCGGCACGCGCGAATTCTACATCTGGTTCATCTGGCTGGGCGGCTCGGGGGCCAGTTTGTGCCTTCCGTTGCTATTCTGGCGCGCGCAGTCGGCCGCGCTGCGAAGCGTGGCGCGGGTGGCGGTGCTTCCCTCGGTCTGCAATATCAACGAGCCGATTATCTTCGGGACCCCGATAGTGCTCAATCCAACGCTCGCGGCACCCTTCGTGGCAGGGCCGCTGGCGGCGGGCGTGATCTCGTGGTTGGCGCTCCACTTCAACTTGATAACGCGGCCCCATGTGATAGTTCCCTGGACCCTGCCTGCGCCGCTGGGAGCATATCTCACTACAGGAGGCGACTGGCGCGCGGTGGCGCTGATGCTCATCAATTTCGCGCTGATCACGGCGCTGTACTGGCCATTCGTGCGCGCCTACGACCGGCAGTTGTCCGAAAAAGAGAACGCGTAGGGGCGATCCTTGTGTGGTCGTCTCATAACCCCCACGCCCGATGAGCGGGAGGCCTCATCCTCCCCCTCGATGGGGGAGGATGGAGGTGGGGGTGAAGCAGGGCCGTCGCCGTGGCTGGCCCCCCACCCCAACCCTCCCCCACAATGTGGGGAGGGAAACCGCTGGAGATGCACAAGGGAATCATGAGACATCCGCTGAGGTTCGGGCTTGCGAGAGGCCATGTGTCTTAGGCAACAACCTGCCATGGCGGTGCGGGTGGTGATGGACACCAATGTGTTCATCGCCGCGCGGTGGAATCCGCGCAGCACTTCGGCGCGGCTGCTCAGGCTCTGTGCAGAAGGCGAACTCCAGGCGTGCTACACGCGCAGCATGCGCGCGGAACTGGACCTCATCCTTCGCAACGTGCGCGCTCCACAAGAGTTCAGGGAGTTCGTTGAAACGGTTTTCGCTGCGGGGCAGCTGATAACGCAAGCCCCGCGCGTGAGCATCGTGAAAGAGGACCCTGACGACAACAAGTATCTCGCCTGCGCGATTGCCGCCGACGCCGCGATAGTGACGAGCGACAGGCACCTGCTGGGCATGAACGGCTGGCGCGGCGTGCGCGTGATGTCCCCGCGCGAGTTCGCCCAGGACGAAGCGTATTCCCTGAAGGGCGGGCCTGCCCAGACCCGCCTCGGCGGGCGCAGGCGCGCCCGCCCTACACCTACTTGCCGAAGAGCCGAACAACCAACTGCGCGGTTCGCAGGCCCAAGTGGCGGCCCTCGTTCGCGGCGCGCTGGTCGGGCGCGCCGACGGCCACCGCGCCGTAGTGGTCGCCGTCGTAGCTACCCTGAACGATCATCCCGTGCACCAGAAGCGCCTTGACGATGTCTAGCACCGTGGTCTCATTGCCGCCGTGCGGCCCGCCCGAGGAGGCGAAAGCCGCTCCCACTTTCCCGTCGAGTTGGCCGTGGAAAACCACGCTCTCGTCAATCAGTTTCTTCAGTTCCGCGGCCATCGTCCCGTAATAGACGGGCGAGCCCATGATGATTCCGTCGTACTCCTTGAGTTCGTGCGGCTGAACTTGCGCGACGGGCTTGACGGTTACTTCGACGCCCTTCACCTCTTTGGCGCCCGTCGCGACCTCCTCGGCCATCTGCGCGGTGTTGCCCGTTCTGCTGTGATAGACAATCAAGATCCTCGCCATCTCTCCTCCTGCCATCGAAGATGTCTGCTCTCGTAGGGGCAGGGCATGCCGTGCCCCTACGCACACCCGCGGCGAACACGAGGTTCGCCCCTACGGTTCACGGCTTCTCTTCGGCCAGCCTTCGCAGGATGTCCCAGAAAGCGCCGCGGTAGCCCTTGCGTATCGCCTCGACAAGCGCGGAGTTGTCATTGTAGTTGTAATTGCGGTCCCTGCTCGTCCGGCCCGGCAAGAAAAAGCGAGCGTCGTCAGCCACGAGTTCAGCGAGATAGCCGAAGGGATCATCGCCCATCGCAGCGGAAAGGTAGAACACAGGGCGCAGGAAGGAATCGTTGCCCTCGATGGCGCCCCTGAGATTCGGGTTGGGAGTGGAGACCCCCTCCTTGCGCACGATGGCAGCCATGCCGGTGCCCGGATAAATGCGCACCCCGGCCGTGACGCCGACGCGCGAGGGAGACACTTCCTTCATCAGGTCAATGGTCTTCTTCGCCGTTTCCCTGGTTTCGCCCGGGCTGCCGAGGAGAAGGTCGTACATGAAAACGATTCCTTCCTCGCGGCAAATGCGCGCAGTCGAGCGCAGGTCGCCGCTGGTGAAATCGCGGCCCAGGCGGCGCAGCATCCTGTCATCGCCGTTGTCAACGCCGAAGTTGATGCCTGCGCAGCCGGCGCGCTTCATCGCCCGCGCCAGTTCGCGGGTGAACGGTGCCGGACTCGCGTAGGTGTACCAGTGCAGCCTCTCCCCCAGGCGCCGGCGGATCAATTCCTCGCAGACAGCGAGCGCGTGCTTGGGCGGCAGGTTGAATTCGCTGTCACAGATGTGGAAGTAGTTGACGCCGCGCGCCACCATGTCCTGGAACTCATCGGCAACGCTTTCGGGAGAGCGAAGGCGCTGGGTTCTGCCCTTTGCAACGGGGTCGGCGCAGTAGATGCAGCGGCGCTCGCAGCCGCGCTTGGTCTCGATTCCTGCCATGCCGCCCTCGCGCAGGTAGCGCTCGGAGTCAACCAGTCGCCTGTGGTGGAGCGGAAGTCTGTTGACATCCACGGCGCGCGGAGGATTGCGAACCCAGCCCTTTTCAGTGCGATAGAGAAGGCCGGGAATGGGCCGGTAGTCAGCACCTTCGGCGATGCATTTTGCCAGCGCGCAGAGCGCTGCCTCGCCATCGCCCACGATGCCCAGGTCTGCGCCCAGGTATTCGAGCACCGCCTCGGGCATCAGGGAGAAACCCACACCGCCCAGGACGATTGGCCCGGCGGCTGATTCCTTGAGCGCCTCGACGATCGGCCTTGTTTGCTCCAGGCAGAAATCCTGGCTCAGCAGGTAGCAGTCGTCGGTGTTGCGGATCGTCACCCCGATCAGCCCGGCGCGCGCCGGCGCGGAGGAGACCTTCACCGCGGCAACCGGCTCGTTCTCAAAGCAGAGGTCAAGCAGTGACACCGCGAAGCGGGCCTCGTGAAGCGCCGCGCCCAGATAGTCCAGCGCCAGGGGCTCGACTCCCGGCTTCATCCGGTTGGGGTTTACGAGCAGGACTTCCATCCCCGTTCCTCTTACCCGCTTCCGCCCCGCAAGCGGCGCTCCGGCTCAGCGGCCCGCTTTCGGGCGGCTGGCCTCGTCCGGACGGCTTGCCCGGCTTCGGTGGCCAACCCCGAAAGCGCCTTTCGGCGGCCGCCCTGCAATCCCTGCGCTCCCGTTCACCCTTTCCGTAGGGGCAGGCACCCCGTGCCTGCCCTGGCTCAGGGCAACCACAGGGGGTTGCCCCTGCAGTGTGCCCGTTCTTGCCACCCCCATCCAGTTCTGCGCGGGCGCATCGCGACATCGCGCGGCTTCGGGAGAAGCCGCGCCCCCTAGGAGAGCGAGAGCATGCGGTCGAGGGCGAGGCGGGCGCCTGCCGCGGTTTCGTCGTCAACCTTGACCTGGTTCACGATGCGCCCGGCGGCCAGGTTTTCCACGACCCAGCACAGGTACTTCGGGTGAATGCGATACATGGTGCTGCAAACGCATACAGTCTCGTTCAGGCAAAAAACGGTCTTGTCCGGGTGCTTTTGCGCCAGGCGGTGGACCAGGTTGATCTCGGTCCCCACCGCCCAGGTGCTGCCAGGCTCCGATTCGGCAACCGTGCGCGCGATCTTCTCCGTCGAGCCGATAGCATCGGCGGCATCACAGACTTCGCGCCGGCATTCGGGGTGGACGATGACGCGCACGCCGGGATGTTCTCTGCGCCCGCGCTCGATCTGCTGAACCGTGAAGCGCATGTGCACCGAGCAGTAGCCATTCCACAGCACGATGCGCGCGTGCCTCAGCGCGTCCTGAGTACTGCCGCCCAACGGCTTGAAGCGGTCCCATACCACAATCTGGTCCTCCCCGATCCCCATGCGGATTGCGGTGTTGCGGCCCAGGTGTTCGTCGGGGAAAAAGAGCAGCCTGGGCGCATTTTGCCATCCCCAGCGCAGCGCGGCCAGTGCATTGGATGAGGTGCAAACAGTGCCGCCGTTCTCGCCGGTAAACGACTTGAGGGAGGCTGCCGAGTTGATGTAAGTGATGGGCAGCGTCTGGCCGTTGCCCAACATGCTCAACTGCTGCCAGCAGGCCCGGACATCGGACATGTTCGCCATGTCGGCCATCGAGCAGCCGGCGGTCATGTTCGGCAGCACAACGACCTGCTGCGGAGATGTGAGAATGTCGGCGCTCTCGGCCATGAAGTGAACGCCGCAGAAGACGATGAACTTCGCACTGGGGATCTGCGCGGCGCGGCGGGCGAGTTTGAACGAATCGCCGGTCTCGTCCGCGAACTGTATTATCTCGTCGCGCTGGTAATGATGGGCGAGGATCAGCAGGTCGGCGCCCAGGCGCTCTTTGGCGGCGCGGATGCGCGAGAAGAGTTCGGCCTCTTCCAGCCGCTCATATTCATCTGGCAGTGGCTGCTGAAGCATGGCCTTTCCGCTTACATGATACCCTGCCGCTTGTCCCGCGACAACCTGCGCGGACACCCCGATGAATCGGGGTGCCACACAGGATTCACCCCCACCTTCATCCTCCCCCATCAAGGGGGAGGAGGGTCTCTCCGGTCTCGCGGAAAAGGGGACTGCGGCACAGCCACAAAGGTTCGCGTCCGGCGGGCCTGGGCCCTTCCGCTTCGCTCAGGGCAGGTAGGCCCGCCCTGCAACAGTGAGCCAAGACGTAGGGGCGTATCGCGATACGCCCTACAGGTGGGTTATCCCGGCGTAAGCCATGTCGAGCACCTCAACGGGGTGCAGGACGGGGATGGTCTTGCCGCCCTTCCGTGTTCCCGAATGGCCGCGCCGCTTGAGGCCCGACATGATCTGCAAGGTGCAGCCGATGTTGGGGCTGACGATGATGCGCGCGCCGGTCGAGAGCGCATTCTCAACCTTGCGCTCGCGCAGTTCGCGGCCGATTTCAATGTGGCGCAGGCCGTAGGTTCCGGCGCTGCCACAGCACAGGTCCGAATCCTTCATCTCGACCAGGCGCAGCCCGCCGATCGAGCGCAGCAGGCCCCTGGGCTCATCGCGGATGCCCTGGGCGTGAGCGAGGTGGCAGGCATCGTGATAGGTAACGGTGACATCCAACGAATGCTCGGGCCGCGCGGGGCCGAGCCGGTGCAGGAATTCGTTGATGTCCATCGTCTTTGTGGCAAGTTCGGCGGCGCGGCGGGAATACTTCGGCTCGTCCGCCAGCAGGGTGCCATATTCCTTGAGCAGCGCCCCGCATCCGGCGGCATCAGCTACAATCGCGTCAACCTGGAGGCGGCGCAGCGCCTCCACATTGATGCGCGCAAAGCGCTGCGCCCGCTTGACATCTCCCTCGTGCAGTGCAAGCGCGCCGCAGCAAACCTGGCGGGCGGGCATCACAACCTCGCAGCCATTGCGCAGCAGCACGCGCAGCGATGCCCACTCGACCTGCGCAAGCAGGGCATCGGTAACGCAGCAGCGCCACAGCATCACGCGCGCGCGCGGCTCGCTGGTCCGGTAAACGCCCGGCGACGGGCCGGGCACGGATCGTTCGGGCATGATGCCCAGCAGGTCATCGAGCAGGCCCAGGCTGCCCGAGGCGTCTGCAAGCGAAGCAGCGCGCTGGGCGAGGGCAGCGGGCGCGGCTGCGATGCGCAGGGCCCTGCTGTAAGGCAACACGTAGCGCGAAAGCAAGCCGGTGATAACGCTCGATGCGCCGCGCGCGCGCCGGGCAGTTACCAGCGGCCGCGCGTGCTCGTGGAGTTTGCCATATGGGACGCCTGAGGGGCAGGCCCCTTCACATGCCCGGCAGGCCAGGCAGAGGTCGAGATGTTCGGCGATCCCGGTCGTGAGGGGCGACCTGCCCTCCGCCACCGCTCGCAGCAAGTGAAGCCTGCCGCGCCCGGAGTCGGCCTCCGTTCCGAGCAAGCGGTAGGTGGGGCACGCCTGGAGGCAAAGCCCGCAGTGCACGCACTGGCGCAGCGCGCGGTCCCAGTCCAGTTGGGCGGGATGTTCCACGCTCAAAGCCCTCTGCACAGAGCGCCGGGGTTCATGATGTTACGCGGGTCGAGACTCTGCTTTATCGTGCGCATCACCTCGAAGCCCGACGGGGAGCTGCTCCAGGGATGGAAGCGCTCCAGAATCGCGGCGGGCGCGCCGGTCAGCAGCAGGCTGCCAGCGCAGTCGCTCGCCGAGGAGCGCAGCGTCTCAAGCAACGAGAGGATTCGCGCCGTGGGCAGCCCATCTTCAAGGCGCAGATCCGCAATGCCGCTGCCGGCGTGGCATATGTAGCGCAACTCCGGCCCCGGCGCAGCGGCCTCTGTTTGCCACAAGAACATGCCGAGGGAGGCAGGTGGCACAGAAACGCGGCAAGATGTGCCATCCGGGCAGTGCAGTTGTGCCAGCCGCTCGCGCAGGCCGGCGCTCGGAAGTTGCTCGATGCTTTCAGCGCCCTCGTCGGCGAGAATCGCGCGCACGCGGTCGCTTTGCAGCGCGACAGACTTCCTGCTGCCCATCGTCCCGACCGCCAGCCAGTATTTCCCTGAAATCCTTCCAACCAGGTCGGCGCTTGCCATCGCAGGGCCCAGCAGCTCCAGAAAGCGCGGCTCCGCATCGCTGCACCGCACGCGCACCGCGGCCTGGGCAGCCCTTGACACATCAGAGAATGAGGCAGCGAACGCTACCTCGCTCTCGGGCAGGGGCAGCACCCGCAAAGTGGCCTCAACGATCACGCCCAGAGTCCCGAAACTGCCGGTAAACAGTCTGCCGAGGTCGAGCCCGGCGGAGTTCTTGACGCACGGCGCCCCGGACCTGATCAGGGCGCCGCCGGCCAACACCGCGCGCATCTGCGCGAGCAGGTCGCGCACCGTGCCGTGCGCGCAGCGCAGCGGCCCGGCGGAGTTCGCGGCGATCACCCCGCCCAGGGTCGCGCGGTCGGCAAAGGGCGGGTCAATCGGCAGAAACTGTCCCCCGCTGGCCAGCACCTGCTGCAAAGCCGCGATGGTGATGCCCGCCTGCGCGGTTATCACAAGGTCGGCTGGCTCATAGTGCACGACCGAGTTCAGCCGCGCAAGAGAGAGCCCTACCCTGCTCTCCGGCAGGCCGGCCGCCGGTTGTCTCTCAAACCCCTCCGCGCGTACGGTCCCACCAGTCCCCCTCCCCCCACTGTGGGGGAGGGTGGGGGTGAGGGGGATTTCGCCCCCACCTTCATCCTCTCCCTCTGGGACCCTGAAGGGTCCCAGAGGGATCCTGAAGGGCCCCATCAAGGGGGAGGATCGGTCGTGAGACGGCCAGACCGCGAGCGGCGTTGCGGTCCCCCCGCCGCGGGGGACCACCGCTACACCGCTGCGATGCGCCCACTCGAGCAACTGCGCCACCTGGCCGATGCTCCCGGGGGAAGCGACGGCCTCGCCGCGATCCTCATCGAAGACCACCTGCGTGCGCCCGACGATCCCCGCCACTGCGGGCCTGACCTGCGACGCCGCAGGCGGCTGCGGTGCTCCCCCGGCGGGCGGGACGAGCGTTGGCTCGCCCTGCTCGGGGAAGACCTTGCCCGGATTGCACCGCTCCAGCGGGTCGAACGCCCGCCGCACTGCGCGCATCGCGGCCAGGTCATGCCGGGTGAACATCTGGGAGATGAGCGAGGTTTTCTCAAGGCCCACGCCGTGCTCGCCCGTGATCGTGCCCCCCATGGCGACGCACGCTGCGAGCATCTCGTGGGCGGCCTGAAGCACGCGCTCGCGCTGGACTGGGACGCGGTCGTCGTAAATCAGGAACGGGTGCAGGTTTCCATCGCCGGCGTGGAAGGCATTGCCGACGGGGATGCCATACTTCTCGCCGATGGCAGCGAGGGTGCGCAAGGCTTCGGCGATCCGGCTGCGGGGCACGCACCCGTCCAGCGTGTAGTAACTGGGAGTGAAACGGCCCAGCGAGCCGCCTGCGCTTTTCCTCACCTTCCACAGGGCCTGGCGCTCGGCCTCATCCTTTGCAGTGCGCGCCTCGAAGGCGCCGTGCCCGCGCAGCACGGCAAGCGCTTTCTCCAGGTCCTCATCCACCGTGGCCTCGAGCCCCTCGACCTCCAGCACCACCACCGCGGCGGCATCAACCGGAAGGCCGACATGGTAGGCCGCCTCGAAGGCGCGCAGCATCAGGTTGTCAATCATCTCCAGCGCGCCGGGCACGATCGCCGCTGCGATCACCGCGGTGGCGGCCTGCGAGGCCTTGTCTATCGAATCGAACAGCGCCAGGGCGGTGCGAACGGCTTGCGGCAGGCGCGTCAGGCGCAGCGCGGCCCTGGTGACGATTCCGGTCATGCCCTCCGATCCGATGATCACGCCGCGCAGGTCGTAGCCAGGAGCGCATTCGCAGACGCTCCCGGCCCGGATCACTTCCCCATCGGGCAGCACCAGTTCGAGTGAAAGGACGTGGTTCGCGGTCACGCCGTGCTTGAGCGTGTGGGGGCCGCCCGCATTATGCGCGATATTCCCGCCGATTGTGCAGACTGCCTGGCTGGACGGGTCGGGGGCGAACTGCCATCCCGAAGGCGCGACAGCGTCGGAGACTGTCTTGTTCACGCAGCCGGCTTCCACAACCACGAAGCGGTTGAGAAGGTCAACCTCGAGGATGCGATTCATGCGCGAGAGGCAAATCACAACCGCCCCTTCGACCGCCACCGAACTGCCGGATAGGCTGGTCCCGGAACCGCGCGCAAGAAAGGGCAGATGGCTGCGCGCGAGAAGGCGCACGACTGCGGCGACCTGCTCAGCACTCTCCGGCAGCACCACCATGCCCGGCATGAGGCGCTGGAACGGAAGCGCGTCGGACTCGTAGGGCAGCAGGTCCGCGGGCGCGGTCAAGACGCCCCTTCTGCCCACCACCGCTGCGAGGTCTTTTGCGAGGGCCTGCACGGAATTCACTGGGCTAAAACTCGTGGCGCATGTTGATCAACCCCGTGACCTCGGCGCGGGAAGCCGCGTTCTCCCGGAACTGGCCGAGCATCGCGCTGGTGACCACGCGGCTGTCGTGCTGCTGAACCCCGCGCATCATCATGCACAGGTGCTGGGCATCCTGGATCACGGCCACCCCGCGAGGCTTGAGCGCCTCATCCAAAGCGCGCGCGATTTGCCAGGTCATGCGCTCCTGGACCTGCAGCCGGCGCGCGAACATGTCCACCAGGCGAACGATCTTGCTGATGCCGACGATGCGGCCCTTGGGCAGGTAGGCTACGTGGCACTTGCCGAAGAAGGGTAAGATGTGATGCTCGCACAGGCTATAGAACTCGATTTCCCTGACGACGATGATGTCGTCGTAATCCTCCTCGAAAATCGCGTCGCCCAGCACCTCCTGCGGGCTCTGGGAGTAGCCGCGCGTCAGGTCGGCGATAGACTGCGCCGCGCGCTGAGGCGTCCTGAGCAGGCCCTTCCTTTGCGGGTCCTCCCCTATCCTTTTCAGCAATTCGAGAAACAGGTCTTCCATCAATGCCTCCAGCGCCACCCGCGGCCCTCGCCTGTCATGCTGAGTCCCGACAGCGTCGGGACGAAGCATCCCATCACACTGGAGTGGGATTCCTCGCTTCGCTCGGAATGACGGTCCTGCTGCCCGTTCGCTGCTGCGATGAGTGCCGAGGCGCGTGCGCGAGCGACCCAGTATCATATTACCCGAACCGCCTGCCTGTCAACGACGAGTCGAACCTGGCGAGAGCAGGGGCACGGCATGCCGTGCCCCTACGGGTATGCGGTGGCCTGCGGCACCACGTGTAGGGGCGGTTCGCGAACCGCCCCTACTTGTACCGCCGGCGTCCCGCCGGCAGCCGCCGGGACGGCGGCGTTACGGGGCTGCATTACATCCTGTGCAGCGCGCGGGAGAGCCGATGGCTGCCCCGGGCAGGACCGCGGGCGGCGCGCGTGGGCACGCGCGCCCTACAGGGGCGGCGATCGTAGGGCGGGACTGTGCTACTCCGCGAAGCCCACCTTAGCCAGAGGCGACGCAGGGCGAAGCACGAGTGCAGGCCGGCCGAATGGAGGGAAACGGGCACGCGGGACGGAATTATCAAACGGCATGGGCAGAGTGTATCGGGTTGGGATTATCGGCTGCGGGCGCAAGGCGTCCGCGATTGACGATGAGCAGCGCTGGCTCACCAACTACGATGCCTTGCCATGCAGCCATGCAAGCGCATATTCGGCCTGCCCGCGCACGCAGATCGTCGCCGCCGCCGATCCCGACCGCGAAAAACTGGAAGCCTTCGGGAACCGCTGGTCGGTTTCGGCGCTTTACGCTGACTGGAAGCAGATGCTGGCACAGGAACAACCAGAGGTTGTGAGCGTGACAACCCACGCCCCCCTTCACGCTGCGGCCACGATTGACGCCGCGCGCGCGGGCGCGAAGGGCATCATCTGCGAGAAAGCAATGGCCAGCAGCCTCGCCGAGGCTGAAGAGATGATTGCCGCGTGCGCGAAGGCCGGGGCCACGCTGCTGGTGAATCACCCCCGCCGCTACCATCCCACTTACCCGCTGGCCAAGGCGGCCTTCGATGCAGGGGAAATCGGCGAACTGCGCGCGGTGGTCGCCCTTGTATTCAATGCGCTGATACACAATGGGACACATCTTTTCGACATGATGCGCTACTTCGCCGGGCCGGCGAAATGGGTCTCGGGCTGCGCTGTCACCGGTGCGGGAGGAGACCCGGGCGGGTTGGGGCTGGTCGGATTCGAGGGCGGCGTGGTGGGGCTTGTGGAGGCGCAAAGCCTCCAGAGCTTCGAACTGACACTGCTCGGGACAGCGGGGCGGATAACAATCAATTCCTTTGAGGATGGTTTCCAGTTGTGGCGCTATCGCGACCGGCGGCCCGGGCAGGAGGGAGCCTGGTTCCAGTACGGCGCCGGGAAGGATGCAGAAGTCGAGCGGCGCAAGCCCGCCGAGCCGATCAAGCCGCCGATGCTGGCGGCGGTCGAGGATTTGGTAGAGAGCATTGAGCAGGGCTGCGCGCCGGTTTCAAGCGGGGAAGATGGAAGGGCTGCGCTGGAAATCGGCCTTGCGTTTCACAAGTCGAGCCAGGAGGGCATGGCGCGCGTGAGCCTGCCTCTCACGGACAAGGGATTGAGAGTGGAATCGAGGTGAAGACATGAAGGCGGTAAGATTCCATCAACAGGGGGGCCTGGAGGTGCTGCGCTACGAGGACGCTCCAGACCCCACAATCGGCGATGATGATGTCCTGGTGAGGGTGCGCGCGTGCGCGCTCAACCACCTGGACATCTGGCTGCGGTCCGCTCTTCCGGGGATAAAACTCCCGCACATCGCGGGCTCGGATGTGTCCGGCGAGGTTGCGGCCGTGGGCGCAAAAGTCGAAGGGCTGAAAAGCGGCGACCGGGTGGTGGTCAACCCTTCACTCAGTTGCGGGCGCTGCGAGTTCTGCGAAACGGGCGACGACAACATCTGCACGTCTTTCGGCATCCTGGGCGCGGCCACCGATGGAGGCTACGCGGAACTGGTGCGGGTTCCGGCGCGCAACGTCCTGCCGATCCCCGGTGATCTCTCGTACGAGCAGGCAGCGGCTTTCCCGCTCGTATTCCTGACCTCGTGGCACATGCTCGTAAGCCGCGCGAGAATCGCGGCCGGCGAGACGGTCCTCGTTCTGGCGGCAGGCAGCGGGGTTGGAAGCGCGGCCGTTCAGATCGCCAAACTCTGGGGCCTGCGGGTGATCGCGACGGTGGGCGGCCAGGCGAAAATGCAGAAGGCGCGAGACTTGGGCGCCGACCACGTGATAAACCACAGCGAGCAGGATGTTGTGGCGGCGGTGCGCGAGATCACCGGCGAGCGCGGCGTTGACGTGGTTCTCGAACACGTGGGACCAAGCACGTGGCGAAACAGTTTGAGATGCATGGCGAGAGGCGGCCGGCTGGTGACCTGCGGCGCGACCACGGGGCCGACAGTGGAGGTTGACCTGCGGTTCATGTTCAGCAGGCAATTGACATTGCTGGGCTCGATGATGGGCACAAGGGAGGATTTCCGCCGCGTGACCGACCTGGTCGGCCGCGGCGCGCTCAAGCCCGTGATTGACAGCGCGTTCCCTCTCCAGCAGGCGATCGAGGCCCAGCGTCGAATGGAGAGCAGGAATTTTTTCGGCAAGATTCTCGTCGTGCCCTAGAAGTCATTTCGAAAATCTCCGTGGAAAGTGTGGGATTCTTCGCTTCGCTCGGAATGAGACGAGAGGTCGGCCGCGAATCTGTCCGGCATCTGGTTGGCGGTTACGGGGGAGCGCCCACCGTGACAGCCGAGCGATTTTATGATAGGCTTAGGGGAAATGCGTAGCGACATCCTCAAGATAGATTACGTGCTGCCCGACCCCAGGTCGGGCGAGAAGGGCAGCCGCAGAAAAGCGCCCGTGCCCTCGGTCACCATGGCGCTGCTGCTGGCGCAGACGCCGGAGCAGATCAACGGCCTCCCGGTTCAGGCTAGCGTTCACGTGGAGAGCGCTGCAGGCCCTTACGATGTATCATCGAGCAGGCCCGACATACTGTGTTTCTCGATGCTCACAACGGGCGCGCCGCGCGCCTACGAGATATGCACCCAGGCGCACGACTGCCGCGGCCAATCGGGCGGCAGGATCGCGATAGTGATGGGGGGCATTCACCCCACTGCTCTACCGCTGGAGGCGATGCGGTACGCGGATGCGGTGGTCTGCGGGGAAACGCCGCCGCAATTGCAAGTTGAGGTGCTGGAATGGATCGCCGCCACCCGCAGCAACAAATCCGAACCCAGAACATTCAAACTCACCGAGCCGCGCCCGGAGGTGCTGGTGAGGCCGTGCCCCGATTTCTCGTGGATGAAGCCGCGCCATTACATGGTCCCGCAGGCTCTGCACACCGGGGTGGGCTGCCCTTATAACTGTTCCTTCTGCACCGCCACCCGCATCTATGGGGCCAAGATGCGCCCGGTGGCCTATGACCTGATAGAGCGCGATGTCAGCGCCCTGGGCCCCGGCCTGCTGGCGATCATTGACGACAACTTCCTGGCCCACAAGCCCTACGAGCACGCGAGAAAGGTCTGCGAGATCCTGCGCCGCCACGAGCGCCGCTGGGTGGCTGAACTCACCGCGCGAGACCTGTTCGAGGACCCCGAACTGATCCCCTTATTCGCCGCCTCGGGCTGTCACGGCATATATACGGGGATCGAGAGCGTGCGCCAGAAGTTACCGAAGGGGCTGCACCCCGGCGAATACAAGGACCTGGTTGCGCGCTGCCACGACAATGGGTTGCTCACGCTGGGCGCTTTCGTGTTCGGCGTGGGGGAGGATGAGGACGAGGGCATTTTCGAGGAGACCGTTGCCTTTGGCGAGAAAATCGCCCTTGATTTCGCCCAGTTTTCCGTCAATACCCCCGAGCCCGGCTCGCGCGATTTCGAATATGCGGTGCGAAATGATTTGATCGTTGACTGGAACTGGGAGCACTATGACGCCAGCCATGCGGTGCGCAGGTTCAAGAACCTGTCTGTCGAAAGAATGGACCAGGGGCTGCGCGACGCCTATCGGTGGTTTTACTCCCTGGGCTCAATGCGGCGCCGTCTGTGGCCACTCGGATCATGGCGACAAGCAAGGGCCTGGCCCTACAATCTGTATTTGAGCGGCACAGTGCACATGTGGCAGCGCCGCACCGATCCCGCCGAGGAGCGCGCGAAGGCTATTTCTGCTCCCGATCCCGCCGTGCTGCGCACTTTTGCGCAGTAGCGGCGGCATTCTGCTCGCTGTCGTTCATCGCCGGCCCAGCTGCACGCGCCTCCTCGCATCTGCCCCTGGAGCAGTGGGCGAATCCTTCCACTCAAGACCCGCAGCACCTGGACGAATTGCTGTTGCAGGCCAAGCGGTTGCTCGCCCGGAAAACTGCCCCTGCGCTTGCAACGCAAATGGCTGCCGATTTCGTCTCGTTTGTTGACCCGCTGTCGCCGGGCAGGCTCGTGCAGGTTTTGTTCCACGACCTCGATGATCCGGCCGCCGCCAGGCTGCGTTATGAGGTGGGCCTGCCTGCGCCGCCCGGTTACCTGTTTATGCGCTATTATCTCACCAGCGGCGAGATGCCGCCGACCATCGAACAGCGGTTCGCTCACCACGACAACGCCGCCGCAATGACTGTCATGTGCCGCTTCGTGGCCATTGCGCAGAAACTCGAAAGGCCGGGATCGTGGGCGTGGTCATCGCCAGACCGGCTGCGGCAAGCGGTATCCCACGAGATCGTGCATGCTTACATCAACTCGCTGCTCGAGCCCGACGCGCTGGGACGCTTCCCGACCTGGTTCCACGAGGGGTGCGCAGTGTACTATGGAGGGAACCTGGGGTGGGACGTATCGCCGACGTACCGCGGATACCTTGCAATCTTCCAGTATATCGCGGCGGCGAAGGGGAAAAGGGGCCTGGCCCGCTTCGTGCGGACTGCCGTGATCTCACGCTCGCTGCAGAGCGCCCTGCGTTCCATCGGCGAGCCCTCGCAGGAAACGCTGCTGCGCGGGGCAAAACAATGGCGCGGACAGGTGCGGCTGAGGTCGCAGGCTGCAGCAGCGGCCGCGCTGGCGGCGATCGTGGTTGGAATCATACTGCTCACCCGCCGCGCCGCCAAGAGGGGAGCTAAAGGTGATTTCGAGGAGGTTGACAATGGGCAGCAGTGAACTGGTGGCGGCATCGAAGAGGCTCACACTTGAAGGGGGCAAGGTTATCGCTGCAGCGGCGGAAGAAAAGGCCAAAGAGATCGGCGTGCCGATGGACATCGCCGTGGTTGACGACGGTGGCAACCTACTTGCTTTCTCGCGCATGGACGGCGCCAAGATAACGAGCATTGACATCGCGATCAACAAGGCCTTCACCGCGGCGTGCGCGCGCAAGCCCACCGCGGACTATGCCGAGATCGCCGGCGCCGGGAAACCCGCGTTCGGCATTCACGTGAGCAACCAGGGGCGATTCATGATTTTCGGCGGAGGCCTGCCGATTATCGTTGACGGCCAGCCGATCGGGGGCGTGGGGTGCTCGTCCGGGAGCGTCGAGCAGGACACAGCCTGCGCCCAGGCCGGAATTGACGCACTGCTCGCGCAGGTCCCTGCGTCGTCGTAACCGCGGGCTTTAGAGCCTGTATCAAAACGTGGGCAAGAGTTGTAGCCGCAGCCTTCAGGCTGCGCTCCAATGGCGCAGGCTAAAGCCTGCGGCTACGGCAATGCGCGGTTTCGTTACATGCTCTTAGGCACCCCAGTCTGCACCGCGTGGAAGGAGTTGGCAGGCGAGCGCAGAATTGTATGTCCACTAACCACCTGGAGGGCAACTGAATGTTCACCACCAGCAAGGAAATCCTTGAGAAGGCGCGTGCGGGAGGTTACGGCGTCGGCGCCTTCAACGTAATCAACATGGAGAGCGCCCAGGCGCTTTTCGAGGCTGCGGAGAAGGAGCGGTCGCCTTTCATCTGCCAGATAACCGAGACCACGCTGAGGTACACGCGGCCGGAGGAACTGGTCGCGATCGTCAAAGAGCTGGCTGAGCGAGCAACATTGCCGGCGGCCCTTCACCTCGATCACGGACGCACATTCGAAACGGTGATGCAGTTCCTGCGCCTCGGCATGACCTCGGTAATGATTGACGGGTCGCTTCAAAAAGACGGCAAGACCCCGCGCACCTACGAGGAGAACATCGAGGTCACGCGCAAGGTGGTGGAGGCGGCGCACGCTATCGGCGTGACGGTTGAGGGCGAAATCGGGCGCCTGGGCCAGGTCGCCACCGGCAAGGAGGACATCCTGACCGACCCGGAGGAGGCGGAGAAGTTTGTGAAAGACACCGGCGTGGATCTGCTCGCCATCGCCATCGGAACGAAGCACGGGGTCTTCAAGGGCAAGCCCTTCATCGCCCACGACCGGATCAGGGAGGTGCGCAAGAGAGTGCCTGCCATCCTGGTGATGCACGGAGGAACGGGAGTCCCCGATGAGGATGTCCAGCAGGGCATCAAGGAGGGGATCTCCAAGATCAACATTGATACCGAAATGCGCATCGCCTTCTACAACTCGATCTTTGCAACCGTTGACGAGATGAAGAAGGAGTTCGAGGAGACCGACAAGAAGGGCGAGGTGCGCAGTTACGACGTGCGCAAGATGTTGGCCCCCGCGCGTGAGGGGATGACGGCAGCGATTCGCGGCAGGATGCGGGTCTTCGGCTCCTCCGGCAAGACGTAATTGAATGTGGGACCCCGACGCGTCGGGGTGCTGTGCGCAACATCCAGTAGCACCCCGATTCATCGGGGTGCGTCGCACAGGCTGGAAATGCCTCTGGCATCCCGTTGGGTGCCAACGGCATCCCAGAGGACCTGTGCTACCGTCCATACACAGCCGGGGGCGGGTGTGCCACATGTGGTCACCACCACCTTCATCCTCCCCCATCGAGGGGGAGGGGTATTACAGCCCCACTTTGCTCGGGGGCCTGTGGGCTCTTCACCAGCGCTCACTCTGCCATTCTCCCCTCCCCCCATTGTGGGGGAGGGTTGGGGCGGGGCGCGAGTGACTAGCGACGGCGGATTGCCCTACGGCCACCATGCCGTGCCCCTACCTGCCTTGACCGTGAAAGGTCTGCCAGGATTCGGCGATGCGGAAGCCGGCCGCGCGGTAGATGCCTACCGCGCGCGCGTTTCTGCTGGAGCCGGTGTTCAATTCGCAGGCGGTGCAGCCGGCCTGCGCCATGTCGGCGAGCGCGTGCGAGAGAACGGCGCGCCCGAACCCCAGCCCGCGCACCTGCTCCATCAAACTGAAGTCGTAGAGAATCGCCGTGGAATCGTCCCAGTGGCACCAGGTCAGGCCTCCCACCGGCTTGTCGCCAGCCAGCAACTGGACACATCGGTGCGGGACTTCCCATTGGTAGCCTTCCGCCCCCCAAGGCGAGCGGTTTTCATGGATGCGAATATCGAACCGCCTGCCGCGCGCGCGCAAGTTTCGCGGCTCGCCGAACTCGCCCGGGCGCATGCCCTCCAGGCGCATCGAGAGGTCCGGGTCGCCCATCCTGAACCCACGTTTGAGCAGGAAATTGACGGTCTCCAGGTCGCGGGTGGGCACCCCGATGCCCTCGCAGGAGCCGAAGAGCGAAAGGCGCGGCCCGCCCCACTGGGGCCTGCATCGCAAGCCCTTGCTCCCCTGGACATCGAAACCAGTCCCGTAAACGGGATCGAGAACCACAGCCGCCGCGCGCGCTCCGCGCGCCGAATCCAGCACCGGCTGCAGGCAACTGATCAACGCAGTTCCTATCCCCTGGCGCCTGTGCCCGGGGACGACGTACAGCAGGGAAACGAAGGCCTCCGTGCCCGATTTTGCTGCGTGCCCCAGGCCCACGACGCTGCCACCGGCCCTTGCGATGTAGAACCCAGAGGGATCGAAAGCCGCCCTTCCCATGACGCGGATCCGAAACCAGTCCTCGGTGAGCGGCCGGAACATCCGCCACGAGGCGAACTCTGAGTTCCAGAACTGCACCAGTTCCGGCACATCTCTCTCATCGAATCGCCCGATCTGCCAGGCCACCTGCTCCTCCATCGTGTATTCTCTCGCGCTAAGTATAGCAATTACGCAGAGAGACTGTCATGCCATCGCGTCAGGGCGGAGCCAAGAAGCCTGCGCGGCTGGAGGGTGAGGCGCGGTCCCCTGGCGAATAACAGGCGGGAGGATAGCCACCAATGCCGCGCAGGAAAAGCCACAGCATGCGGCCCGGCAATGCAGCGCCGGCCCCGCGCACGAGCCGGCGAACGCCGGGCGACAAGGGCATCACCACCCTGCCAAAGGAAGGGCGCATTTCCAAGGCTTCGCTGCAGATCGCAGTCATCGGCGAGCTGGACGAGCTGAACGCCGCGCTCGGCATCGCGGCTGCCATCGCGGGCGGGCAAATGAAGCGCGAGATCGAGGACATGCAGCGCGCAGTTTTCAAACTCGGCGCCGACATCTGCGCGGCCAAGGGCAGCCCGATGATGACGATGCGCGACGTGCGGGCACTCGAACGGAGAATTGCCGAGTTGCAGGCAGGCCTGCCGCCGTTGAAGCGATTCATCCTGCCCGGCGGCTCTCCGCTTTCCGCGGCTCTCCACCTGGCGCGCGCGATCTGCCGCCGCGCCGAGAGATGCGCTGTGCTGATCGCGGAACACAAGCGCGTCGGCCCCGCCGTGCTGGCCTACCTCAACCGCCTGTCGAGCCTGATCTTCGTGATGGCCCGCGCAGCCAACGCGCAGGCCGGCGTCGCGGAGGAGCAGTGGCCCTCTCCGAAGTGACTGCCATCGGGCCGCTGCGTGTGCGCGTAATCTATCTCCTCCCCCTTGACGGGGGAGGACGAAGGTGGGGGCGAAAGAGCCCCCCACCCCGACCCTACCCCCACGGCGGGGGGAGGGGACTGCTGCAGCCGCAGGCTTCATTCTGCGCATAGTAGAATAGGTGCAGAAGGATGTCGGTCACAGACCAGATAACCGGCCGCGAGCGCGTGTTGGCTGCCCTCGAACATCGCTGCCTCGACCGCATCCCAATCACCGAGACCCACTTCTGGCCAGAGACCATCGAGCGCTGGAGGCAGGAGGGCTTTCCTGAGAATGCCGACGCCCTCGATTACTTCGGCCTCGAATTCGTTCCTGTTCGCTACGAAGGCGGTCTGCTGCGGCCCGAGCAAATCATCGAGGAGAACGAGCGCATCCTGGTCAGGCGCTGCTCCGACGGCACGGTGCGCCGCGAGTGGAAGGGCCGCAGCGCGGTGCCCCAGACGCTCGAATACCCGCTCAACTGCGAGGAAGACTGGCCGCGCATCCGGGATGAGATGCTGGCCGAGCCCGAGCGCCGGGTGCAGGGCATGAAACAGGACTGCGACGGGCATCATCGCGCGGGCCGTTTCGTGGCCTTCGCGGCCAGCGAGCCCGGTTTCTATTGCCTGCGGGTCATGTCTCTCGAAACATTCGCCGGCGCGGTAATCGAGAAGCCCGGGCTGCTTTGCGGTATCATGGCAACGATGGTGAGGCAGTTCTGCGATGCCTACGACCGCGCGCTTGCCCTGGGGATGGACCCTGACGGCGTGATGATCTACGGCGACCTGTGCTACCGCAATGGGCCTTTCCTCTCGCCCCGGCACTACCGCGAACTGGTCCTCCCCTACCAGCGCGCGATCGCGGATTACACGCGCAAGCCCGTGATCTGGCACTGCGACGGGGACGTCAGATTGCTCTTGCCTTTCGTTGCCGACGCCGGGATCACATGCATGCAGCCCCTGGAGGCGCGAGCGGGCAACGACGTGCGCCTGCTGAAGAAGCAATACGGAGAGCGGCTGGCGTTCATGGGTAACATCTCGGTCGAGGCCCTTTCTGCAGGCGGGTATGTGCTGGAGGAGGAGGTCCGGAGCAAGGTAACCGCCGCGAAACAAGGGGGCGGATACATTTACCATTCCGACCACTCGATCCCGCCGTCGGTGAGCCTTGAGAATTACGCGCGCGCTCTCGAACTCGCGCGCGAATGCGGAAGTTACGCATGAAGGACCGGCTCGATGCGCTCGACGCGCGCCTGCTCACGCTGATGCAGCGCGAGGTGCCGCTGGTGCCGCGCCCGTTTCATGCCCTGGCGCGGCGCCTCGGGGTTACCGGCGCGGAAGTTACGCGGAGGGTCCAGGGGCTCCAGAGGGCGGGGATCGTGCGGCAGATCGGCGCAATCTTCGACGCCAATGCCCTCGGATACAAGAGCACACTTGTTGCGGTGAAGTGCTCGCGCGGCAGCCGCGACGCGGTTGCGGCTGCGGTGAGCAAACACTCTGGCGTCAGCCACAACTACGCCCGCAATCATCCCTTTGATCTCTGGTTCACGATCGCCGTCGCGCCGGGCCGCGACATTGGGGCTGAAGTTGGAAGGCTGCTGCGCCCGACAGGAGCCACGAAATACGTCGTGCTTCCGGCCTTGAGGGTGTTCAAGTTGGGGGTGATGCTGGACATGGGGGCGGAAAACGATAGCCCTGGTGGTCCACCGCGAGGCCGCAAGCAGGCGCGCGCCAGGGGACCCACCGGCTCGCAGATTGCTGCTATCCACGCGCTGCAAGGCAGGCTGCCTATTGTCGAACGACCCTTTTTCGCAATGGCGCGGCGCATGGGCATTTCCGAGCGGGCATTGCTCGGGCGCGCGCGCAGGCTGCTATCCAGCGAGGCGATGCGGCGTTTCGCCGCGGTTCTGCACCACAGACAGGTGGGCTACGCGGCAAACGCGATGGCGGTCTGGCAGGTTGCCGAGGGCCGCATCGCAAGGGCAGGAAGGGTGGCTGCCTCGTTCGCAGCCGTCAGCCACTGCTACCAGCGCGCGACAGCACCGGGGTGGCCCTATAACCTGTTCGCCATGATCCACGGCCGCACCAGGGCCGACTGCCTGCGTATCGCTGACCAGATTTCCGGCAAGATCGGCAACCCCCCGCGAGCCATTCTCTTCAGCACCCACGAGTACAAGAAAGCCCGCCCGCTCTATTTCCACTAGGCGCACTCAGCGCGCCCGCCGCGCGCGTGCCGACCGGGACACCCTACGCCTGCCGTCTAGCGAACCTTGCGGCTGCCAGCCCGGTGGCCAATTGTTACCTTCCGCCAGCCAGAATCACTAAGGGCGGAAGGTAAAACCTGGCCGCCGCAGAAAATCAGCGTGGAGGCGGAACTGTGGGGGTCGCTGGGAAGGGGATCAACCGACGCCGCGATGGGGCCGAACCTATCGCCGCGCCCGGCGCACACTACCTGTCTGCCACTTTTCTTCCACGATTGCCCCCTTCTGCCTCACCAGAATCGCTAGGACAGGGAGGAGTCTGATGGCCAAGAAACTGCTCGTGTTGTGCTTCCTCATCTCTCTCACCTGCGTGGTTTCGCTTGCGCACGCCGCCGACATGGGAGAGATCCTCTGCGGCCAGACGGTAAACGCCTCGGTCGGAGATCCAGACCCAACGGACTCATTCTGGTTCTACGGGCAAGATGGTCAGGGCGTCGTTATCGAAATGGCGGCGGTTGACGGGGCCTTCTATCCTGTGGTCGCTATCTTCCGCCCCGACGGAACACTCGCAAGGAAGTATGACGTGTACCCGTTTGACGCCCATCTTCCAGCCAGAATTGAGGACTTGCAACTCGACCAGACTGGAGTCTGGACGATCGTCGCCTCCAGCCACTACGGGGGGATAACGGGAGAATACGGCCTGTCCTTTGTCCTGATGCCATCGCTAAACTGCTGTCCGCAAGAGCCGGACGGCTGCGCGATGGCCTCGGGCAGTAGCTACGCCGGGACGATGAGCCTTGGTGACACTGACGCCGCTCAGTTGTACGGCCGCGTAGGTCAGGGGATCGTTATCGAAATGGCGGCGGTGGACGGGGCCTTCTGGCCTGTGGTCGCTATCTTCCGCCCCGACGGAACACTCGCAAGGAAGTATGACGTGTACCCGTTTGACGCCCATCTTCCAGCCAGAATTGAGGGCTTCCAACTCGACCAGACCGGCATCTGGACCGTCGTCGGCTCCAGCCACTACGGGGCCACAGGACAGTACGGACTGTCTTACCTCGTCATGCCCGGCCCGGCATCTTCCCCCCAAGACCCCGACGGAGGAGCCACCGCTTCCGCACAAACCTGGTCCGGCACTCTCACGCCCTGCGGCGATACCGATGCATGCTCTTTCTACGGCGAGACAGGCCAGGGCGTTACAGTCGAAATGGGCTCTGGCGGAGCCTTTTATCCAGTCGTGGCACTTTTCCGTCCCAACGGGACACTCGCAAGGAAGTATGACGTGTACCCGTTTGACGCCCATCTTCCAGCCAGAATTGAGGGCTTCCAACTCGACCAGACCGGCATCTGGACCGTCGTCGGCTCCAGCCACTACGCCGCCTCCGGAACGTACTCACTGTCATGCACCCGCATTCCTCCTGTTCCTGCTCCGCCCATCCGCGATCCTGTCCCAGCCAACGAGTCCACCATCTGCGAGACTACTGCGCTGTTCGGCTGGAGCGCTGTGGAGGGCGCCACTGGCTACGACCTCTACTTCGGCGAGGATGTGGTGTACGAGCTCGACAAAATCGGCGACAATATCCCGTCGCCCTCCTTTCCCATTCCCCAGGTGGAAAGAGGAAAGACCTACTACTGGCGCGCGGTCGCTCACACCGCCGGCGGCGATATCGAAGGCCCATACTGGTGGTTCCAGGTCGGGCCCTGTCCGCCAGAGATAAGCATCAACGGGGGCGCTGCATGCACGACCTTGGCCTCGGTCACGCTCACCATCTCCTGTCCCGCTGACTGCGCGGCGATTCGTTTCAAGGACGCTGGTGGGACCTGGACGGCATGGCAACCCTGCACCGGCACCAGGTCCTGGACGCTCCCGGCAGGCGATGGGCTGAAGACAATCTGCGCCCAGTGCCGCGACGCCCAGATGAACGAGTCTGCGGTGGTATGTGATGACATAACACTGGATTCCACTCCACCCGCCGCGCCTGGGATCAGCATAAACGGGGGCAGATGGTGCACAACTTCACGGAATGTGACGCTCGTCATAACCTGCCCAGCTGACTGCGATCAGATCCGCTTCAAGGACGCGGGCGGGAGTTGGAGCGCGTGGCAGCCGTGTGCGAGCACAAAATCTTGGACCCTTCCCGCGGGCGACGGAACCAAGACCGTCCTGGCCCAGTGCCAGGATGCGTGCGGCAACGTGGGGCCAGCAGGCTGGGACAGCATCACCCTTGATACCACGGGGCCTGCCGCGCCGGGGATCAGCATAAACGGTGGAGCCTGGTGCACGACATCCAGGAATGTGACCCTCACTATAACATGTGCTGCCGGCTGCGCCGAGATTCGGTTCAAGGACTCGGGTGGAAGTTGGACTGCATGGCAGCCGTGTGCGAGCACAAAATCCTGGACGCTTCCCGCGGGCGACGGAACGAAGACCGTGCTGGCCCAGTGCCGGGATGCGTGCGGCAATGGGAGCCCGGAGGGCTGGGACAGCATCTGGCTCGACACCGCGGGCCCGACCAATCCGACCATCAGTATCAACGCTGGCGCGCCGTGCGCTAACTCGGCCGGCGTCACACTGAGCCTGTCCGCAACCGGCGCCGCACAAATGCGCCTGCGCAATGACCCCGGCGCATGGGGGGCCTGGCAGACATATGCCAGCACGCAGGCGTGGACTCTGCCGGCGGGAGACGGCACCAAGAGAGTATGCGTACAGTATCGCGATGCCTGCGGGAACCCGACAGCCGAGATGTGCGATGGCATCGTGCTGGACACCGCGCCACCGTCGCTCACGCTTGGGCTCAGCCCGACAGCATTCAACGCGTGCCAGTACCAGAAGACCACGTTCACCTACACCGTCAGCGAGAAGTCGCTCGTCAAATTGACCGTTTACAATGCGACCGGGCAGCCAGTGCGATACCTTGTGTGGGAATGGAAGGAAAAAGGCACCTACACCGTCCAGTGGGATGGCAAGGACAGCGCTGGCAGCATCGTCCCGGAGGGCCAGTATCGCGCGTGCATCTGGGGACGCGATCAGTGCGGCAAGGAGTCGGTGTGGACGTGCAAGATAGTGCTGGTGCAGTGCCAGCCGCCGCAGTGCACCCTGTCTGCCTTGCCCGCGACGTTCAAGGCGTGCGCGGGCGAAAAGACAACGTTCACTTACGGCGTTAACGAGAAGGCGCTTGTGAAGTTGAGCGTTTACGACATGAACAACTCGCTCCGCCGCTACCTGGTGTGGGCCTGGAAGGAAGCGGGATCGTATACAGTGCAATGGGACGGCAAGGACAACGCCGGCAATCTCGTCCCGGAAGGCTGGTACCGCGCATATATGTGGGCTCAGGACGTGGTGGGTCTGACCTGCAGCAAGACGGTATATGTCAAGGTGCAGTGCAATGCGCCGACCTGCACCGTAATCTCGACGTGCGCCAGCCTTAGCCCCTACCAGGGCCAGAAATGCGCGATCTCCTATCAGTTCGACGATGATTCGCACGCCGCATGCCTGGTCAAACTGCAGATCGCCAGGAACTCCGACGGCGCGCTGGTGCGGGAAATCGTCTCAGCCTACAAGTCGCCTGGCCAGTATTCCGCCGAATGGGACGGCCGCGACGCTGGCGGCAGCATCGTGCCTGCCGGCGACTACCGCGTGGTGCTGCGCGTGCGCGACGTTGCAGACCAGGAGTGCGTGACCTCCAAGTGCTGCATCAAGGTTATCCTCCCCACCTCCGGTTGGTACGTGGGCCCTTACCACCCGACCTTCAGCCTACCACTTGCTGGGTACCTTGTTAGCGAAGATATGCTGGGCCTGTTCTTCACCCAAGGGGCAGGCGTGGCCTATCCCTTTATCAGCATCACCTTCGAAGGGGCCTCCGCTATTCGAGCGGGGCAAGCGGTGCTGACCGACGGCGTTGTGGTGGCGATCAACGATCAGGTGGATTTCATCGGCGATGCCGATCATCCGTGCAAGGTGGTCTTCTCGCGCTTCGAGCTCCGAACTGGCGGTCACATGTCCGGGACCATTATGGGACAAGTACGGGGTGACCCGGACGGCAACGGGATCTGGGAACTGTACCCAATTTACGGTGCTTTCGAGAACGTCCCGGTATTCGTGCAGCAGTAGGGCAGCAGAAACGCGCGGGGCCGTGAGAGCAAAATAGCGCAAGCCGACGGGTCAAGGCGGGCGGCGATCGTCCAGCGCGGGGGTGGCGTGCTCGAGCGCCACGGCAGCCTGCCCCACGTCGCGAATGATTTCGGTCAGTCGGGGAGGCCGCAGGTTGAGCGCACGAGTTCGGTGAGCGCCTCCACCTTCTCGATCTCGCCCACCTGGGAGATCTCGTCGGATATGCCGAGGATCAGGCGCGGGGCGAACATGTCAATCACGCGGCGCGCGAAGTCGAGGCAGGTCTGCATCGAGTAGTGCGACAGGAAATGGATCGCCGGCAGCAGGTCGAGGCACACGATCCTGTCGCCCACCGCGGCCTTTATCTCCTCGAGCGTCATGTCGCCCATCGGGAAAGGCGGCAGGGCTTCAACTCCGTCCAGCCCGGTTTCCTGCAGGTATGGAAGCATCAGCCGCGAGTTGCCGTCCCAGTGCGTGTGGACGAAGCGGTTGTGCGCGTGCAGCCGGGCGCTGATGCGCTGCCAGCGGGGCATCAGGTAACGCTTCAGGATCGGCGGAGGGGTGAACTCATTGGTTGCGTGGTCCCCGAGATTGAAGATGCGGCAGGGCAGCTGCAAGGCCGCGGCGATCAGCCGGTCATCGCGCCGGTCGCAGGCTTCCAGGTAGGCTTCGACTTCGGCCGGATGGTCGGCGAGCAGGTAGTATGTGCCGATCAGGCCGCACCAGTTCTTTATCAACTCGGTGAATCCGGAACTTGACAGGAAGAGAGTGGGCTCGCCGCGGTGCGCAACTCGGTCTGCCGCCTCCTGGAATCTTTGCATGTTCGCGCGGAACTGCTGCCGTTCGACAAGGTCAATCGCCACGCGCAGGTCCTGAACCGTCTTGACGGGAAAACCGTGAATGCGGCGGTTCTTGAGTTTCTCGCCCTCCCAGATGTCGCGGTGCATGGTCTCGATTGTGCCGCTTGAGGTGCGAACGGTAACGATGTAGCGATCGCCTTCCTGCCGCTCCGACCGTTCGACATCTGCCGGCTCCTCGTAACTCTCAATGCCGGCCGACGCCGCGTAGCGGACGGAGCAGCGGAGGGCGTCATAAATCTGCAGATCGTCCATGCCGCGGAAGCGCTCTGGCAGGGTGCCTTCCGCGCGGTGGTGATGGATCCACGTTTCGAGCCGCGGCTGCCAGAGGACCGCGTTTGCGCTTCCCTCAAAGATTGCGATATTCAGTTCGCGTCGGGTCATGGTTGCTCTTTCTACGGCGACGCGCGTGATGCCAGATGGCATTGGGTTCTAGGGCAGGAGGCAACCTCCTGCCCTGCGGCAGGAATGTAGGGGCGGGTTTGAAACCCGCCCCTACAACAACACAGCCGGGGGCGGCTGTGGCACATTCAATTCACCCCCACCTCAATCCTCCCCCATCAAGGGGGAGGGGGGAAGGTGGGATTCTTCGGGGAGTTTACCTGAGGGGCATGAGATTCTTCGCTTCGCTCAGAATGACATCCTGTTGCCGGATTGCCTGTCATGCTGAGCGCAGCGAAGCATCCCATGTTGTGCCTGAGGCGGGATTGTTGGCGGAGTTCACCCAGAGCCCCGACCTGTAGCGGCGGGCGTAGGCACGCCCGCCCTACATCCGGCGGCCACGGGGGGCCGGCCCCTACCTCATGTGTGCCCGCAGTTCAGAGACGGCGGCACTTGCGCCCCTGAAAAGGATGCCCTCCTCGCTGGCATAGCACAGGAAGCGAGCGCCGCGATCGAACCACTGCTTCAGGGCGTCCAGGTCAGGCAAGTGCAGGCCCAGGTGCACGCCGTGCTTTCTCGCTGCATCGAGTACTTTCTGATAGGAATCCTGGACTCGCTCGTGCCCGATCTGGCCGGCAATTCCCAGCGAGATCGAAAGGTCAACCGGCCCCACGAGGGAGACGTCAACCCCGGGAACCGAAACCAGTTCTTCGGCTCTGTCAACTGCTTCGCGGCTCTCGATCTGAATGATAATCAAGGTGTTGTCATTGAAGTGCTTTATCGCGTCGGCCACCGGCACGCCCTCGAAGCCGGTGTGGATCGAGCCCAGGCCATAGCCGCGATGGCCGACCGGGGGGTATTTCACTGCGTCAACGATGGCCTGCACTGTTTCGGCAGTTTCCACCCTTGGAACCATGACTCCGTCTGCACCGGAATCGAGCGTGCGGGCGATCAGATGGTAATCCGGGTCGGGCACGCGGACGAGGACTGCCAGGCCGCACTCGCGCGCCCCGCGCATGATTTCCTGGTTGCTCTCGAGGCCGAATGAGGAGTGCTCGTTGTCAATGATGATGAACTCCATGCCGGCGCGCGAGAGCAGCAACGGGACCGCCGCCGACCTGAATTGGACCATCATCGTGCCGATGGCGGCGCGGCCCTCGCGCAGCGCCTGTTTCGCGATATTGATTTTCAGGGGCATGATATCATCCTTTCGGCACCGGCGCGCATGCGCCGCTGCCTGCTCCAGGTTCCATTCACCCCCACCTCACTCCTCCCCCATCGAGGGGGAGGAGGGCCTCGACAGGAGCAATGGTCCTGCCCTGCGGGATCGGCGTAGCGGCACGGCATCCGGCCTTCGTAGCCGTGGCTACTACGGCGGAGAAGGCTGCCGTGCCCTTACAGGCGGCGGGCGTGGGCACGCCCACCCTACGCCTTAGCTCAGGGCAGGCGGGGGGCTGCCCCTACAAGGCCGGATGAGCGCTAGGGGACGGGGATGAGTTTGATGGTGCGCTGTTCGCCGAAGCCGATCAGGGCGTGGCTCATCGCTGCCTCGGGCGTGGGTAAGGTAGGACCAAGCATAGCCATGCGCAGGCGACAGTAGGTTTCCGGGGGCTGAGAGCCCGACATGGTGAAACGCAGGTCCGCGTCTGCGTAGCGAGATACAGCCGCCGTGATGTGCTGGGGGAACGGCCCTCCAGCGAGGCGCACACCGGCTCTCAAGAGCACGCATACAGCGCCCTCAGTCGCGCCGGGTGCCCATTCGGCTTCGCCCGTGTTGCCCACGCTGGCCCACACGTTGACGGGCTGGCCTGCTTTGACTTTGACCTGGCCGCCGTCCTCGACAGCTTGCCATTTGCCGGAAGCATTCTTGATGCGCAGGAAGTTAAACTCGGCGTTGGCGTGCTTGAGTGTCCCGCAGCCCTTGTACGGCAGGTTGCCGACCGCGACGAGGGGCATGGTCGCGGTGGTCTTGCCGGTGGCTTCGGTCTTGACGATGACGGGCTTGCCCACCTGTATTGCAGACAGGTAGGCAGCCTTCGCGCGTTCCCAGATTCCGGCGTAGCCTGAGGGATGCAGGTCGCGGTCAATCAGGATCGTGATGGGATTCTGCGCGGAGTTTACCCTGAGCGGGGTGGGATTCTTCGCTTCGCTCAGAATGACAGGGAGGGCCTGTAGGGGCGACCGGCCGGTCGCCCCTACGGGGGTGGCCGGGGCACCCCTGGGTTTCGTGATCCGGGGCGCGAACGCCTGTAAGGCGAGCGCGGCGGGGCGCGGCGTGCCGTCGGGGTTGATGATGCCGTAGTCGCTGTTCTCGTCAATGCGCAAGCCGCCGGGGAACCACCATCCGGCCGAGCCGTCGGCATCGGATTCGAGGATCATGCGGTAGATATGCTGGTAGATGCGCGCCTGTTCCGCGACCTTGCGGCGGCTGGTTTGCGGATATATCGTGGCTCCGAATTCCGCCCAGAAGACCGGCTTTCCGTTGCTCGCCCAGCGGCCGTAGGCGGTTGTGAATCCCCCGGTTCGGATATCCTCCCAGGGCCCGGAAAGCCCCCACCCCTCGGCCGACACAAAATCGAGGTGCTTGGCGCCGCTGACCAGATCGAACGGGAAAGCGGGGACCACGCCGGGCTGGCCGGTGCCCCCGTAGCCGGTGCGCGCTCCGATGAGGTGGTTAGGATCGAGTTTGCGTATCAAGCGCGTGATGCGCCCATAGCGCCGGCTGATGAGGTCATCAGCGAAGCGCCGATAAGCGGCGACCGTCATGCGCCAGGGGCCGTCATTAACGAGTTGGTCGTCGCTGGGGTTGTCGAGAAGAGCGTCGCGCGTCTGGGGTTCGAAGCCCCACTGCTCTACGGCGTTTTGCTCGGAGCCATATTGCTCGCGTATCCAGCGGTTCCATTCTTTGTTCCAGGCGCGGCGCTGCTCGTGGCGGCCGATCGCTGGCTCCCAGGCGATGTCATAGGCGAAGATGGCTTCGTTCTCGGCAAGGCGGCCCTGCCGAATGAGGGTGCTGACGAGTTCGTCATCGGGATAGAGAGGGTGCGCGCCGTTGAGGAATACATTGGCGAAGATCCCGTGGGCTCTGGCGCGCGCCAGAAAATCGTTGAGCGGGCGCAGGTGGTCGGGCGCGTTGCACTGCACGCTGACGGCATTGACGCCAAGTCTCTCGAGCAGCGAAAGGTCCTTTTCCACCGTTTCTGGGTCGTAGAACGCAGGGCTGAGCCAGTGGCCCCAGTATTGAGCGGCCTCCATGCCGGCAACGTAAGAGGGCCAGTAGTTCACGCCGTGTGGGTGCCACTCTTTTCCTTCGAGGACAAACCGACCCCCTTTGACCCTCACGAAGGAGTTGCCGACCGCACCTTTAGGCAGGACCCTGAATGCGTGAGTCACGGAATCAACGACCTTGCCGCGGCTCAGCAGTTGAACGGTGACACTGTAAGCGCCAGCCGCAAGGGCGGCGGAGGCCTTCTCAGCGCGCGGGTCGGACGGCACGAAAGCCGACTCACCGGGGCCCGGGCTCGCAGTGGCCGAGCCCTTGAGCACCCTCTTGCCGCAGGTAGTAACGACCCAGCGAAGTTCAAGATTCCGAGGCTTGTCCGAGAGGTTCGCGATCTCCGCGCCGAGGTCCACTTTTTCACCCTCGAAGTATGACCAGTGGCGCGATCCGGCGCGCACCATGAACGCATCGCGCTGGAGGATGTCGAGGGCGGTGGTTACGAAGGGGCGGATGTCGGGGGCGGGTGCGCGCGTTGAGGTGGGATTCTTCGCTGCGCTCACAATGACAGATGCGGCGGGCGTGGGTGGCTGGACCCGTTGGGCCGCCATCCCGGCCCCGACGTTGCCGGGGCCTAGGGACACGCCCGCCCTACACGGCGGGAGGCCGATGCAGGCCCAGCCGCCGCGATAGGGCCCCGAAACAGGCAGGTAACACCACCCGCAAGCGCCACGGGATTGCCCGGATGAGTCGAGGGCTTCCAGGAATGGAATCCAGCGGCCCAGCGGTCGGCGGTCGAGAGTGGCGGAGCGGGTGCGCGGGACGGAGCAGGTGACCTCGACAGGACGGCCATGCGACGAGAGGTTCACCCCCACCCCAGCCTCCCCCATCGAGGGGGAGGAGAGAGAGCGACACAGGCGAGGGCGCCTGTGCCACACCCCCACCCTGCCCCTCCCCCATCGAAGGGGGAGGGGAGAAGTGGACCAGGGGCGGACGAGGGCGGCGGAGGTCTGGTAGATTTTGTGCCAGGGGCTGATGGATTCGAGGGCCAATGGTGTGGTGTCGAGCCCTGCGGTGGGGTCGGGAGCGGTGCCAACGGCGGCGAGGCTGTATTCCTGGCTCGGGCCCTCGACGCCGAGATGGCTGCGCGCGACCCCGAAGGAAAGGTGTTCGGCATTCGCAGCGTTGAGACGGTCTCCCGGCCCGCCGCGAGTTGGCGGGGAGCCGTCGCGCCAGAAGACGAAATCAGAAATGGGCAGCGCGTAGTGCCGCCAGCGCGGGGTGAGAGGGACGCTGGCGATCCAGCGCGAGCCATCTTTCTCGCGCCACTCGACGATCATGCCGGATGTGCTGCGACCACCTTTGGCCCAGAAGCAAGTGAGAGCGTGGCCGGCGGGGAATGGGTTCCTGAAGATCTGGCCCAGGGTGTCCCAACCGGTCAATTTGGCGACGGTAACGCGCATCGCCGGCGTGCTCTCATTCGGGCCAGGCGCGATCTCGCGGCTGGCAGGGTTACCCGGGTTATCGGTGGCGCGCTCCCATCGGGTGATGTTCTCGCGCGAGAAGCCTACCAAGATGCTGGAAGGGCGCACCGAGGCCAGGAACTCTTCCCGCGAGATCCACGCGCGGCCGTCGCGCGATGGAAATGCCCATTCGTCGAGCGGCGGCCGGCCAAGCACGAGGAGTTTTCCGCCGCGGCGCATGAACGCCTCGAGAGCAGGGCGAGCGCGCGCAGGCAATGAACGAAGCCAGGGAAGGACTAGCACGCCCACTCGGCCTTTCGAGAGGGCCTCAGGCAATTGCTGCCAGTTTACTACTGATGCACCCAACCCTGACCGTCGAACCGCTGGAAGAACAATATCTCGCACCTGCCGCGTTAGCCCCTGCGGCCCCGCAAGTATTGCGGCCGTGGCGCTGGCGCCGGTTGGCACACGCCGCGGCGAGCCCGACGCAGATATCGCTCCGAACACGGCTTCCATTTTCGTGGCGCGAAAACCCGGCCTGCCGGTCGTCACGGCCGGAGCGGCATTGGGGACGCGGAACGATGCCACGAACACCGGTTTGCCCGTGGCTGCGTCTGTTACCTGGCCGACGATGCGCGAAGGTTGCACGCGCAGGGTGAGATTGTATGGCTTGTCATATTGCCAGGACCCTGCGTGTCGGCGCTCGAACGTGAGCACGTGCGCAGGTACTATTTGGGCTTGCCAGACGCCGGCAAGCATTTCCACCAGTTCAAAGTAGCGCTCGCCCTGTGGGCCTTCCACCAGCGCCAGGTGCCAATAGTTGACGGGGTCCTGCAGCAGAAGCAGACCCGCGGTCGCCCATCCTGTGTGGGAGCCCGCCGGCAGGCGGCGAATGGGAATCATGGAAGCCGTTATGGCGCCAGCCTCGAACTCGGGCGAAGAGAAATGCCAGATCATGCTGTCACCAAGGGCATCGGTGGCCAGTTGGCCGCGGCCAACTTTCCACTGCCCGGCCTCCACCTGCCAGCGGCTGGCGAGTGTCCCTGTGAAGTCATCGCGGACGCGGACCTGGGCCGGGTGAGCCAGGGCGATCAGCGGCACCAACATGAATGCGTGCATTCGCCATCACCTCGCGGGAGCAATCTGATGAGAACCCGAAAATTTTCTTGCGAATGTGAAGGAGTATCCGCGACCAGCATGAAATAGCGCTCTGATAGGGAGGGCCCGGCCGGGTGGTTCGCCCATCGAGGGGATGGAGACGCCCGGAGGAGGGCCAGGCTCCGAACCTGTGAAGGGCGATTGTGACGGAGGGATTTGCATGGCGAGCGTATCGAAGCAGGATATCATTTGGTTGGCCGGGGTCACGGACTGCGCGAAAAGCGTGGGCGTGCAGCCGATCAGGCTGACTGCCAAGCCGAACAAGCACGGCGTGAGAAAAACGTACGAAGGCAGTCGGCCGCAGCTCATTTTCCGCATCTCCAGCCACCCGCTTCGTGCACGGGTGCGGCGCATCCTGCAAGCGGCAGACATCAGGTACACGGAAAGGGCAGTAGAGCACGCGATCCAGGTGATGAGCCAGGTGGACGCCCTGGCGCTGGCGAAGATGATACGTCCATATGCTGCCGTTACTGAGCCATTGGACGAGATCATAGACTTCGTGACCGAGCGGCTGAAGGTGCGCAAGCCGCGGCGGCGCCCATCGTAGTTATCCCGTTACCTGACACGCGGCCAGTTGCTCGAGGGCCTGAACCAGGGCCTGAGTGCCCAGATTGCCCTTGCCCTGCGCCTGCAAGGCAGTGAGCAGTTGGTGCACAAGCGCCGTGCCTGGCAGGGCAACCGCGAGCTCCGAGGCGGCGGTTGCTATCAGGCGCGTGTCTTTCGCCTGAAGGTCTATCGCAAACCCCGGCGCAAAATCGCGCTTGAGCATCTTCGGCGCCTGGTTGCTCAGCATCCATGAGGCTCCCGCCCCCGCCGAGACCACATCGCAGAGCCGGGCCAGGTCGAGGCCGGCCTTGCAGCCGAGAACCAGCATTTCGCTCACGCCGAGCAAGTTCAGCACGCACGCCACTTGGTTGCACAGCTTGGCCATGCAGCCCGAGCCGTTCTCACCCATATGAACTATTTTCTTGCCAAGCGCTTGTAGAACAGGCAAGCAGCGTTCGAAAGTCTCGCGCGGCCCTCCAACCATGATGGACAGCGAGGCTGCAGCCGCGCCCTGCGGGCCGCCGCTCACAGGGGCGTCGAGCATCGAGACGCCCTTCTGCGCCAGGGCGGCGGCGATGCGCCCGCTCGCCGCGGGCAAGATGGTGCTCATGTCAATGAAGGCCATCCCCGCGCGGCAGCCTTCCGCCACCCCGCGCGCGCCCAGGGTGACCTGCTCAACATCGGGGGAATCGGGGAGCATGGTCACGACGATGTCGGCCTTGCGCGCCACCTCGGCGGGGCTTTCAGCCCAGGCGGCTCCGAGCGAAAGAACCGGCTCCGCCTTAGCGCGCGTGCGGCTGTGAACGGCGAGCGCGAAGCCGGCCTTGATGAGATTCTCTGCCATCGGCCTGCCCATGTTGCCCAGGCCGATGAAGCCAACGCGTTCGTTCACCTTCCCCTCCTCGTTCTCGCAGGCGCCGGCCTTGAGAGGGTGAGCTCCAGGGTGACGATCTTCTTTTTGGGCACCGGCAACGATAGGGCCCGCCCTTTTGGTTGCAGTCGCTCTCTTCGCTCCTCGTTCAGGTTGGTGAGGTAAGCGGCTCTGATCGGCTGGGCGCAGGTTATCTTTGCTCTTACGGCGCGCGATGTCGGGTTGAAAATGCGCATCACGAGAGATTGCCTGTGCTCGCAGTGCTTGAGCGCACTCAGCGCAAGCGATTCGGGCTGAACGCGGACGAAGCTCATTTCCTTCGGCAGGTCGCCCTCATGCGGCCCGGCCTGCGCGGCCTGCAGAGGTAGGCAAAGTTTCTCAGCCTCCTGAACCACCTCTCCCTCATCCCAGGCCCCCGCGTGGGGGTAGATGGCGTAGCGGAATTCGTGTGGGCCGAGCGACTGGGCGAGCAGCATTTCCGGATGCACGCTCCAGCGGTCAATAACCGGCGACTGCCTGAATTCGTAGCCGCGCATCAGGGTGAGGGCGGTGGTGTGGTCGGGGGTATCCTTGACCTCATATTCGCGCAAGCCGTCGTTAAGGATTGCCAGCCCGATCGCGCCGTCGCTCACATCCACGAAGCGGTGGTTGGGATAGGTTGGGTTCTCGCGGCCGAAGTATGGGGTGCCGGGCTCGCGAACAATCTTGCGCTCCACGACATCGAAGGAGGCCTCCGCGCAGGACACGGCGGCGGCGATGCGCGCCGGGAACATCACGCGCAGGCGATGAAACATGCACTGGTTGTCGAAGCGAGTAGTGACCTCGACAAAGCGCGAGCCGCTGCGCAGCGTCAGCCAGGACGAGATCAGAAGTTCGCGCCGCTCGGGGGAGCGGTGCACGCCATCGGGGTCGTGGCGCACGCCGACGGGAATGGTCATGCGATAGTCAATCCGGTAGCGCGCGACCAGCGCCCCCGCTTCCTCGCGCGCGATGTCAACCGGGACGCCGTGGCTGGCGATCATCTCGTCGAAGGGCGGGGACATGTGGATCCAGGAGTGGCCCACTTCTCCGCTGTCCTCGAAATAGTGCAGGCCGTCGAAGACGTGGCCGGTGGCCTTGTGCGTGACGCGAAGCGTGCCGTCCGAATTGATTTGCACATGCAGGTGAGAGTCTTCCATCGAGTTGACGCCGACCTGGACATCGCCGTGGGACCTGCTCTTGGCTGCCTTGCGGCTGACGTGATAGGTCCTGTAGCCCAGCGCCGGGATGTCTTCCGCCAGGAAGTGCGCTTTGATGCGCGTCGAGCGCAGCTCGAGGCTGATATCCAGCAGGTTGCGCACCAGCGTGCCCTGCGGGTAGCGGCTCACTTCTTGCAGGGGCACAGTCTTTCCGGCCACGTCAGCGATCGAGAGATCTTCGTAGTTCGAGTCATCGGGCAGGTCGAGGTGCAGCGTGACGACCTCCGAGCGCGGGAACGGGGAAGGATTGAATACCGTCAACACGGACTCGTCGGGCGGGACGTCGGAGGTATTGATACGCTTTTGGATGTGCTGCATTCCCCTGCGCATCAGCCCCTTCGAGATGATCTGGCACTGCTCGAGGTAGTGCACCATGTCCTTTTCCATCTGGTCAACGCCGGCGCCGCAGATGGTGTCGTGCGGGTGGCTCTTGAGCAAGTAGCGCCATGCGAGATCGAGGGCGGCCTGCGGATACTCCGCGCCCAGGCTCCAGGCCAGGGCCGCGAAAGGCTCGGCCCATCGCTGTAGCATCGTCTCGGCCTGGGCATTGAGGCGCTTCGTGCGCGTGCGGCTCGACAGCACGTCACCCATCAGGTGCACCCATTTGCCGACCGCGCCGGGGTCGCGGCTCTCGCCGCGGATCAGGAACGGGTCGCGCACCTCCTTGCGCATCGCCTTGAAGTAATCGTCGAGGCTGCTCTGGATCAGTTTGTGCTCGGGGATGTATTTTTGGCACTCGGCGATCAGGTCTGGCTCCATCGGGTCGGGCTCAGACGAATCGAAGCCTTGCATGGCAGCGATCTGCGAGGTGGTGAAATGCTGCGCCTCGTCCTCGACCAGTTTGCGGATTTGCTGCGGGATCAGGTCCTTGAGATACATCTTCTGCTTTTGCGGATCGAGCACATAGTAGTGATCGCCCGGGCAGGCCTCCCCGCACAGCCTGAACGGCAACGCGCCCCGGTTCCACTCGTAGCGCCAGTCGTCGCGCGTCTTGTTGTAGATGCAGCGGCGGTAGATGTAGAAGAAGAAACTGAAGCGCGAGAGCGCGCCGAACCGGCAGCCGAGAACGCGCGAGCCGTCGGGGCCTTCCATCGCGAATTCGGACTTGGGTGTGTTGATGCCGCGATAGAAGATGATGGTGTCAATGTCGAAGCCATTGTAAATTTGCGGCATCTGGCTGGTCTGGCCGTAAGAGAAAGGCGTGTAGCCAAGTTTCATCACCTTGCCAAGCGCCTGAGCCACACGATGCCCGAACACGAGGTTGCGCACCAGGCTCTCGCCGTTGACGATATATTCCTCCGGCAGCGAATACCAGGGGCCGACGAGCAAGCGACCGCTCTTGACGTGCTTCTCGACGCGCGCCCGGCTTTCGGGGCGAAGTTCGAGATAGTCCTCCACGCAGAGAGTCTGGGAATCCATCAGGAACGAGTGGTAATCAGGCCTGCGGTCGAGAACGTCCAACAGGTGGTCCATGAACTCAATCAGCAGCAATTGCGTCTCGCGGAAAGGATAAACCCATTCGCGGTCCCAGTGTGTGTTGCAGATGACGTGGATCGTGCGGCGTTTCTCCATCATGCGCTCCTTTCGGGCTAGAGAGTTAGCCCCTCGCCCTCCAAATCCTGCCCGCGGATGCTTCAGAGCCTGTAGGGCGCGGGTTCCACCCCGCGCCGCGTCATGTTGGCAGGATGGAAGACCGCCGGCGGGGGACTGAGCCCCCGCCCTACAGGGCGGCACACGTCAAAAACCCATGCTACCGGATATAGAGGCTGGTGTAGGGCAAGCCTTTACGGCTTGCCGACATTTCCTGCCGGCAAGGGGCAAGCCCTTGCCCTAGACAAGATGAGATCCTTCGCTTCGCTCAGAATGACAACGACAACCCGTAGGGGCGGTTCGCGAACCGCCCCTACACCGCATGCGGACGGCCGCAGAGGGCCGCCCCTACAGCAGGCCGGGCAGGGGGAGCCAGCGTGAGCGGAGAAAATGCTAAAGGTGAGCGGCATGATGAGCGGGCGATTGAAGGAACTCGAAAAGATCGCGCGGGGGGTTGTTGTTTTCGCGCCCAATGAGGTTTGGAGGGTCTATACGGGGGGCAAGATGTTCCGCGAGCTGCGCGGCCAGGCCGATGCGCGCGATTGCTATTACCCGGAGGACTGGATCGCCTCGATGACGCGCGCCGACAACCCCCCGCGCGATGGAGCGCCCGCATTGGAGGGCTTGAGTATTATGCGGGGGACGAATGTTCCCTTCGCCCTGCTCGTCGAACTATTCCCGCAGATCATGCTGGGCGAGAGGCATTATCAGAAATTCGGGGCGACGACGCGCGTGCTGGCAAAGTTCCTCGACTCGGCGGTGAGGCTTCCGATTCAGGCGCACCCCGACGACCAACTCGCGCAGAGGCTGTTCGACTCTCCGGTGGGAAAAACCGAAGCCTGGATCATCGTCGGCACGCGGAAGATCGGGGACCTGGAGCCGTACATCTTGCTCGGATTCAAGCCCGGGATTGACCCAAGAGAGTTTCGCAAGATGGTGCTCGCGCAGGACATCCAGGGGCAGATCGAAACCCTGCACCGCATCCGCGTGAACCCTGGCGAGGCGTATCTTGTGACGGGAAGGACCGCGCACGCGATCGGGGCGGGCGTTTTCATGATCGAGGTGCAACAGCCGAGCGACCTCGTGATACACACCGAGCGCAAGTGCGTCGAGGTGGAGATCCCCGAGGAGAAGTGCCACATGGGCCTGGGGTGGGACAAGGGGCTTGAGGTCTTCGACTACCGGGACGAGACGCTGGATGAGGTGATGGCGCGCACCAGGCTGCAGGCGCAGGTCGTTGAGCAGCAGGCCGCAGGGCAGGTATTGCAACTGATCGGCTACCAGAAGACGCTGCATTTCGCGTCGAGGAGCATCTCCGTCGCGCCGGCGGGAAAACTTGCCATGCGGAACGAGCGCTTCTACGCGGCGGCGGTGGTGGGCGGGAGCGGCCGCGTGAGATGGGACGGCGGCGACGTCGAACTGCGTGCCGGCGATGCGTTCTTCGTCTCGAATGCAGTCGCCGAACACGAATATGGCGCCGACGCGGCGCGCCTGGAGATCATCACCGCCGAGCCGCCGGCGCTTGACTAGCGTACGCTCTTGTCATGCTGAGCGCAGCGAAGCATCCCATGGCGTGTATGAGTGGGATTCCTCGCGGAGTTTACCCTGAGCGAAGCGAAGGGCTCGGAATGACAGAACAGGGCTTCGGAGGACAGGATAAGGAGAGACGGATGAAGGTCGCAGTAGTTGGTGCAATCGTTCACGACGAGATCGTAACGCACCTCGGCGAGCGAAGGGAATCGTACGGGGGCATTCTCTACAACATCGCCGCGATTTCCTCGGTGGCCAGCGATGTCACCGTGCTGCCGGTGACGAATGTGGGGATTGATCGTCATGACGACGTGATGGCCCTGCTGCGTGGTTTCCCGTCGGTTGACCTCAGCGCGGTCAAGGACTGGCAGGGCAAGCTGACGAGCGCCCTGCTGGAATACAAGAGCGTGACCTATCGCGACGAGACAGTGTTGAACATGATGCTCCCGCTGACGCTGGAGCGCCTGGAGGCGGCGTCCGGCAGCGATGCAGTGCTCATCAATTTCATCAACGGAACCGAGCTCGACCTGCGCACCTTCGAGCAGTGGCGGTCGAATGCGAAGACCCTGGTGCACATGGACGTGCACAACAAGGTCGCGCTGTTCGACTCGCGGGGAAAGAAGACGCACATCCGGTTCACCGATTGGCGCGGCTGGATGGGCCTGGTTGACATTGCGCAGATGAACGAGTTCGAGGCGGAACTGGTGGTCGGGCGCAAACTGTCGGAGCAATCGGATTACGTCGCCGCCGCGGGCGAAATCCTGGCGGCGGGCCCTTCGATCGTGATGATTACTCTCGGCCCCCTGGGATCGGTGCTTACCTACAAGCATCACGGTCAGGCCTACTGGCACGCGTGCCCGGCGGCGCCGGTCGAGAAAGTGGTTGACACCACTGGCTGCGGGGATTCCTTCTCCGCCGGGTTCCTGTGCAATTACCTCCAGACGCGCGATGCGCTGGTTGCCAACGCGGCCGCAAACGTCGTGGCGGGCGCGAACTGTGAGACGACAGGAATCGGGCACCTGGAAAAAGCCAAGAACGCAAGCGCGCAGATCCCGCGCGCATTCCCGGACCTGGCGCAGAAAATCGCGGACGGCTGGCGGGGCAACCCGCTGTAGCCGCAGGCCTTGGCCTGCGCCCTCGCCGCGCGACCTGAAGGTCGCGGCTACAGCAAGGCGGGCTCGATGAGCACGCTCACGATTTTCTTCGGGGCGATGTCGAGCACCACGGCGCTGCCGTCCGCGATGCGCAGCTCCTGGTCGCGTTCCTCATTCAGGTTGGTGAGCCAGGCCCTCGCAATCCGGCGGCCAAGCCCAAGCGAAACGCGCTGGCTCATCCGCTCGCCTGAGGGGTTGAAGATGCGGAGGATGAGCCCGCCGCCGTCCTCCGATTGCTTGAGGGCGCTGAGGCAAGCAGTCCGCGGCTCGACGGCGAGGAAACTATCTGCCTTCGGCAAATCGCCAGCGTGCGGCCCCACCTGCGCTACTATCAGTGGCACGTTCAGCCGTTCGGCCTCTCGCAGCACGGGAGCCTGATCCCAGGTTCGTGCGTGCGGACAAATCATGTAGCGAAAAAGATGCTCCCCGGGGCACTGCGAGAGCCGCATCTCCGGGTGGCGTTCCCAGCGCCACGACACGGTTGTGAGGGCGACCTCGTAGGCGCGCATCAGCGTGATTGCAATCGTGCGCTCCGGCGTGTCGGTGACCTCGTATTCGCGCAGGCCCTCGACGATCACCGCCAGGCCCGCTTCCCCATCGCTCACGTCAACGAAGCGCTGCATGGGATAGGTCGGGTTCCACTGCCCGAACCAGGGGCTGTCCGACCTGCGCTCGATGGGGCGCTCCACCACGTCGAAGGCGCTCTCGGCGCACGAAACGGCAGCCTTGAGTTGCGCAGGGAACATCGCGCGCAGCCTGTGGTTGTCGCAGCGATTCTCAAAGGCGGTCTCGATCTCGACAGACTCGGCACCCCGCCGGAGGGTTATTCGTGACGTAATCCGAAGCGGCCTCTCGTGGTCGGTGCGGCGCGCGGAGTCACCGTCGCCGTCGAGCCGCCGGACGTAATCACCGCCGCCTTCATCCAGGCCCTCAGGGATGCTCAACGTCCAGTCAACGCGAAAGCGAGCAAGCAATGGCCCGCTCTGTTCCAGGGCAATCGTTGCCTGGCGCCCGCTCGTGGTGATTACCCTGTCGAGGGCGGGCGGTATGTGGCGCCATGCATGGCCGGCCTCGCCGCGATCCTCGAAATAATGCAGGTTATCGAAAGTCCGGCCGGTGGGCTTGTGCGCGATGCGCAGCGTACCGTCGTCATTGATCTTCACCGCAAGGCGCTCGTTCTCCATCGCGCGCTCGCCGACGACCAGGTTCTCATGTGAGCGATGCGCCTCCGCTTGCGCGCTGATTCGGTAGGTGCGATAGCCAAGCGGGGGCACGTCCTCGGCCGCGAGGTGCACCTGAACCGTCGTGCCAGGGATCTCCATCGTTGCATCGCCCAGGTGGCGTGCAACCGCTATGCGCTCCTCGCGCGAGACCTCCTGCGTCAGCACCGCCCTGGCGGTGGCTGCATCCTCGACCGCGAACTGGTTGATATTCAGCTCCGGCGGCAGGTCAACAAATGCAGTGAGCACCTCGGAGCGCGGGTAGGGCGATGGGTTGAACGCCGTGAGAAGCACCGTATCCGCGGACTCGTCGCTGTTGTCAATGCGAAGTTGAATCGCCTGCAGTGCGCGGCGCGTCAACGCATTGGATATGTTGCACACCTGGTCGAGGCGCGCGTGCATGTCGCGCTCGATCTGATCAACCCCGCTGCCGGCGATGCTGTCGTGGGCGTGGCATTGCAGCAGATAGCGCCAGGCGAGGTCGAGGGCCGATTTCGGATACTCTTCCCCAAGCAGCCAGGCAAGCGCGCAGAATGGTTCAGCGTGGCGCTGCAACAGATTCTCGGCCCGAGAGTTCGCCTGCTTCATGCGCGCCCGGCTCGAGGTCACATCGCTGAACAGGTGGACGCGCGTGCCAAGCCTGCGGGGCGTCCTGCGCTCGCCCTTGAGCACCGTGAGGTCCCTGGCCGAGGCTTTCACCTTGGCAATCCAGCCGGGCAGGGTGCTGTGAATCAGCAGGTCCTCCCCCACCATTTTCTTTCCTCGCTCGATGATCTCAACCTCCACCGGGTCGGCGTCGCTCGAATCGTGGCCCATCATGTAAGCCAGGTAAGGGGTGGTGCACTGCTCGAGTTCCATCTGCTTCAGCGCTCTCAACCCCTGGCGCAGGCGCTCCTCGTCGAGCCCCTTCGGCGGGTCAACCAGGAAGTGGTGGTCGCGGTAGTGATCTGGATCGCAAAGGTGGAATGGAAGCCCGCCCGCGCGCCACTCGTATTGCCGCTCGGTCAGCCCCTTGCCGTAAACCGTGGGCCTGAAGACATGAAAATAGAAGTTGTAGCGCGCCATTGAGCCCATGCGCGAAGCGAAAAGGCGCGAGCCGTCGGGCCCCTCGAAGATGAACTCGGACTTCGACTCGTCGGGCGTGATGCCGTGGTAGAAGAGGATGGCGTCAATGCCGAAGCCGTTGTAGATCTGCGGCATCTGGGAGCACTGGCCGTATGAGAACGGGCTGTAGCCGACCTTCATCACACCGCCGAATGATTGCGCAACCTTGTGGCCAAAGAGGAGATTGCGCACCAGGCTCTCGCCGTTGACGTTGAATTCCTCGGGGCAGGTGTACCAGGGCCCGATGAGAAGCCTTCCCGCGCGCACCTGCGCCTCGATGCGCGCGCGGCACTCGGGGCGGATCTCGAGATAATCGTCAAGCGGGGCGGTTTGCGAATCGAGCAGGAAAGCCCGGTAGCGCGGCTCCTTTTCCAGGACGGCCAGCAGTTTGTCCATCATCTCAACTAGCGAAAGGCGCGTCTCCTGGAAATCGTAGAGCCATTCGCGGTCCCAGTGGGTATTCGAGATAACGTGCAGTTCGTAGCGCTGCGCCATGGGTACCTCCTTCGCCGACCGCTGATTCTGGCAGCCGTGATGGGCCGCCTTCGCCGCTGGCGCTCTGGCCTCCTGCCCATGCAGGAGCCGCAGGCAGAGGAGGGGAATCCGATAGCAGCGCGCCCGGTAACCGGATATGTCGTCATGCTGAGCGGAGCGAAGCATCCCATTCTGGTTATGCACGACGTGGGATTCTTCGTCCGCCTGCTGGCGGACTCAGAATGACATGGTAATCGCAGTCGCGCTTGCCGACAGCCTGTGAGTTGAAAGGCCGTGAGGCGAATGAGTGACCTTCGAGCGAAGATTGTGTCGCTGCAGGAAGCGGTCGCGACGGTGGCACGGCTGCGCGCCGAAGGCAAGCGCATAGTCTTCACGAACGGGTGCTTCGACATCCTCCACTCGGGCCACGCCCTTTACTTGCAGGAGGCGGGCAAGTTCGGCGATTTCCTGATCGTGGCCCTCAACAGCGACTCATCGGTCAGGCAGCTAAAGGGGGAAGACAGGCCGATTATCCCTGAAACGGAGCGTGCGACCCTGCTGGCTGCGCTCGAAAGCGTTGACATGGTCTTGCTCTTCGACAAGCCCGACTGTCTTGAACTCCTAGACCTGCTCAGCCCCGAGGTATGGGTGAAGGGCGGCGATTACACCAAGGAAACGCTCAACCAGGAAGAGCGGCGCCTGGTCGAGTCGCGCGGCGGCGAGATCATCCTGATCCCGCCGACGCCCGCCACCTCGACGACCACGATCATCGAGCGCGTCCTGAGCAGCCGGGGGAAGCACGGCTCGTAGGGGCGCAGGGCGTTCGCTGCTACTTGGACGGCACGGACACCATGCACAGCGAATTGCCGTCGGGGTCAAGGAAGACGGCCATTTCGCCGCCCCAGGGTTCTTTTCGGGGAGGAATGGCAAAGGTTACGCCCTTGGCCGCCAGGTCCTTGTAAGCCGCCTGCAGATCCTCGACCCCGAAAACCACCCCGGTGTGCGAGCCGATGGCCTTCCTCAGGTCCCTCTGGTTCTCGCGCGGTTCGTAGAGCGAGAGCCTGGTTCCTTCCGTGTCGAACTCCGCCCAGCGCTGGTCGTGACTGTGGTGGATTAGCCGCAGGCCAAGCACCTGCCGATACCACTCGATGCTTCTCTCGATGTCGGACACCAGAATCTCCGCGTGCGTGATCTTCTTGAGCACCTGATGCCTCCTTTTCCTCGCCTTTCAATAACAGCCGGAACCGCCGCGCTGTTCCCGCCGCTGCGCCGTGCGCTGCTTCCGACGCGCAAGGTGCGCTCAGGGCGCGTCAAGGCCACGGGAAGAACGGCGAGCCCACGCGCGCGAAAAAGTTGATCGCGGTCCAGATGACCGCCATCGAGAATTCCGCAAGCACCATCCCGAGAAAGAAAGGCCGCATGTGGACGAAGAGCCTCATCCCCCCGTAGCGAAGGATGAGCCACTTGATAACCCAGGCCAGCAGGCACGGGAACCAGAACACGATCATCGTCCACGAGGCGCTCACTGCATAGCCAATCGGATGAAACGGCCACCAGGCGAAATAAGCCCGCATCAGCGCCAAAAAAGCGGTTACTGTGACGCCCACGCCGAAGAAGGCAGGGGCGCGCCAGTCGTAGGAATGGGCCCCCAGGATGTTCGGTCCATTGTCCTGGAAGCCCCACAGCGGATTGCCCTCGTAAACATAGCTGTAGAGCGTGACGCCGCCGCGATGGTATGGGATCAACAGGTGCAGCGTTCCGGCGACGCCAATCGCCAACACCATTGCAACCAGAAAGGCCCACACCAGCGACCGCCGCCGCAGCCTGACTCCATCGCTGATGCGCAGGCCGTCCATGAAGGCGGTCAGCAGAACTCCCCTCAGGTCGCGCGTGAAGACCGCGTCGGTGAACGAGAGCGCAGTAAGGTTCTTCGGCCCGAGAACGTCCTTGGAAGTGAAAAGTGTCACCACGTCCATCGGGCGGAAGGAGGTCTCGGTCATCAGCAGGCCGCACTCGGCCACCGTGCGCGCCATCACCACGACGACAACGAAGAGATAGACGAACATCTCCAGGGCAGCCATCCACCATGTCATCCCGGCGGCCCGGCACCAGAGCACCGAACCAATGAACGAAACCGCAAGGCCGAAAACCGCAAAACGATAGGGCAGCAACTCACGGCTGTCGTCCACCCTGGGGTCACGCCGCAGCGCCCTGGCGAGCACCTGCGACAGATGCCTGCGGCTGGAGTGCACGAGGAATATGACGAGCACAAGGTAGGCCCCCATTACCTGGTAAGCCTGGATGAGATGCGTCGGATAAAGGGGCATTGCGTCCATGGTCATGCCCACGGTGGAAGCGGCGATATCCTGAAACCTTGTGAGCACGAAGAAGAACCAGAGGCTGAACACCAGGTCCAGCGGCAGAAGATAGGCAAAGCCCACCGCTGCAAAAGAAAGGTATGCTGGCGTGAAGAACAGGTCGGACCAGGGGCGCACGGGAGGCAGATATTGGTTCAGGTAGTGATCCACGCGGATCGCCGGGAGCGAGGGGTAAATGGTGCTCAGCCCGTTGAGCCCGAACACGAAGGCGGGGATGCTGAGACCGATCCAGGTGAGGCGGTTCCTCAGGAACGGCCCCGCCGTTTCAGGCCGCGCCAGCTCGAGCGGCAGTTCCACAAGTGGGAAAGGAAGGCGTTCATTATCAACCCATTGCTTGCGCAGTATCGCTGCCAGGCAGAGAAACCCGAGGAACACGAACCCGACAAACACGGCCCATGAGATCAGCGGAACTTTCCAGAGATGCCACGGGATGGTCTCGCCGTCGTACAGCCCCTGGTAGAACTTGACCGACACGTCCTGCCTGTCCGGCCCATTCGGATCGAACGGCACCATCCAGGGCTTGATGTGCGGGTAGAAAATCGAGCGCCAGGAGTTCTCCGGGGTGGTGAAATAGTTGACGGCAACCAGCGCGGGAATCAACTTCTCCATCAGCCCGCGCGAAGCGATCATCGCGCCGATCAGCATCATGCAATAGACAACCATCACTTCTTGCGGGGAAAGGCCCAGGCGCGAGCAGACGCGGCGCAGGCCCGCGTTGCCGAGCGACAGGAACAGAAACAGGCCTACGACAACGGGAGGAAACTGCAGAATACCTATCTGGATGTAAGTGATTACCAGTTCCGCCCAGCACACGATGGCGCAGGCGGCAACGACCCCCACAGATCCCACCAGCAGCGCCTTCGCAGAAAGGCCTCTCATCTCAGGGCACTAGCGAAGGTAGCGCAGGTACAGATAGATGGTGCACAGCGCGAGGGAAACCAGGGTAGCCGGCAAGCCGATGCGCAGGAATTGCACAAAGGAGATACGGCGCCCGAAGCGCTCGGCAATGCCGGCAGCCGTAACGTTTGCGCTGGCACCGACCAGGGTGGCATTGCCTCCCAGGCAAGCGCCCAGGGCCAAGGCCCACCAGAGCGCAAGGATCTCGGGCTGCGCCCAGGGCCTTGCGGCTTCGGGGTAGAGAGTGTGCGCCATCGCCTTGAGCGCCGGAATGAGGGCCGCCGTTGCCGGGATATTGTCAACCACGGCTGATATCAGGGCCGCGCCCCACAACAGGGCAATCGCCGTGACGAGCAGATTGCCCCCCGAGACACCCACCAGCCAGCGGCCCATCCCATCCAACAAGCCGGCCTCCTGCACGCCCCCCACCACGACGAAAAGGCCGACAAAGAAGAGAAGAGTGGGCCACTGAACTTCTCTCATCGTTTCCTGCAGATCCGCCTTGGTGAGCAGCATCAGTATCGTGGCGCCGCCGAGGGCGATAGTCCCCGCCTGCAGGCGCAGTGCGCCCTGCAGGAAAAAACCCAAGACCACAAGAGCGATAACCCCCAGACAGATTGCGAGCGTTCGCCGGTCGGTCTTGGGCGCCGGGAGGAACAATCCCTCGGCCGCGCGCGCCGTCGCCTCGGTAGGGCGCAGGGCCGAGCGGTAGAAGAAGGCCATCCCTGCGGCAACCACGATGCCCGTCAGCAGCGCCGCAGGTGTGAGATGCTTCACGAAGGCGAGGAAATCAAGGCCGACTGCGCTTCCGATCATGATGTTAGGTGGATCACCGATCAGAGTAGCGGCGCCCCCGATGTTCGAGGCAACCACCTCGCCCAACACCCACGGCATCGGATCAATTCCGAGCCTATCAGCCAGAATGAAGGTCAGCGGGCAGATCAGCAGCACTGTGGTCACATTGTCGAGCAGGGCGGAGGCAACTGCGGTGAGCGCGAAGAAGGCCAGCATCAGCACCATCGGCTGGCCCCTCGTGCGCCTTGCCAGCGCGACTGCGAGCCACTCGAAGGCGCCGGTCCTTTCCAGCGTGTGCACGAGTATCATCATGCCGGCCAGCAGGGCGATGACGTTCCAATCAACCGCCGCCTGCGCCCGGCTCTGGTCAATCACTCCCGTGAGGATCATGGCGCCCGCGCCGAGCAGCGCAGCCAGAGTGCGGTGGGGCCTCTCCAGGACGATCAGGACGTAGGTGGCCGTGAAGATCACCAGCGCCAGCAACTGTTGGCTCATGCTCTTGACCCTGAACGGCCCTCTTGTCTTCGCGTAAGAGTGCTCGCTTACCTGCCCGCCGGGCTGGCAGGGAAGTGCGCCTTGGCACAGAAGGCCATTCCCACACACTATTCTGGCAAGGGGAGGATCGAGAAATGCGTAGCAAAATGTCGTACTGGGTAGCGGCGGCGGCAGTGCTGATCTTGTGCGCCTGGGCCCTGTCAGCGTTTGCCGCGGAGGCGGCTCCGTCAGAGAAGGGCGAGGCCGCGGTGGCGGCCGAGGGGAAGGTTTACGACCCCGCCAACACCAAGGTCGCAGTGCTCCCGTTCGTCAACGCCGTGGGCAAAGACACGGAAGAGCACAGGAAGGCCTGCCAAACGGCGACTAAACAACTGCGGGACCTGTTCGCCTCCCGCCAGTTCCAGGTGGTGGACGAGGCCGCCGCGACAGAGGCACTCAAGAAACTGGAGATTGAGCTCTCTGACAGTGAGGAGCGCACCAAGGAGAACTTCCAGAGGGTTGCCGAAGAACTGGGTGCCAATCTGGTGGTGTGCGGCACCATGATGAACTTCAAGTCATCCACGGAGCTCAGCCCGTTTCTCGGCGCTCGAAAGGTTGGCCACGCCAGGATCGAGTTGAAGGTGTACGACTCGCAGGACAAGGCCTATCGCGTGCGCATGGTTCAGGAGGGAACCTCCAAGGGCAGCCCCATCTTCCCAGCGTTCGAGCGCGGCGGCGGCATGCGCCAGGCGGCGCTCCAGGACGCGATAGGGAAGGCGCTAAAGGGGCTTCTGAAGCCTTACCCGGAAGTCAAGCAGAAGGCGAAGCCCTCGTCCTAGCAGCCTGCGCCGACTCCCTGGCTGCCCGCAGCATCAGATGAGCAGAGGAGGAGATGATGATCGGGAAAAGATTGGCTTTCTCATTCGCATTGACAGCGCTGGCTATCGTCCTTCTGGGCGGCGCTTTGCTGGCTGAGGAGCCCTCGGCCGCAACCCAGCAGAAGCTTTACGACCCCCCGAACACCAAGGCAGCGGTTGCCCCATTTGCGAATGGAGCAGGGAGTAGTGAGGATCGAGCGGACGCCTGCCAGCGCGCTACACAGCGAATCCGCGAGGCATTCGCGAGCCGGGGGTTCCAGGTGCTGGATGACAAGGCTGTGGCGGAGGCCATCAAGAAGGCCCACGTTGACTTCGCAGACCCCGAGGATCGGAAGAAAAAGAAATTCCAGGAGGTTGGCGAAGCGCTGGGGGCTGACGTGGTAGTGAGCGGCCTTCTGCTGTACTTCAAGACGGATGGCATCACGGTGTTCACCAGGATTGAGTTGAAGGTCTACGACACCCGCGAGAAGGTCTATCGCGTGAGCGCAGTGCAGGCACGGACCAAGAAATTCCTAGGTACGTTCGCCAGTGCGCAGAACCTTCGCATGCGCGTCCTGGGAAACGCAATAGACGAAGCCCTCAAGGATTTCCTGAAGCCCTACCCCGTCACCAAGAAGGGCGAAAAGTCCGAGGAAGCACCCGCGCCCAGCCGCAACTGACCGCGGCGCCAGAACTGGGCGGCAGCCCTGTCACTCTTCGCTGTTCAAGCGCAGCGGTTTCTCGAACTCCGCCGTCATCATCTCGGGCAGCACCCAGACCGCGTCGCCCGCCTTGTTCGCAAAGTAGAGGTCCGATTTCGAGCGCTGCAGGGCATCGCCGTCAGCCCAGAAAGCGTAGAACTCGGGATGGGCGTTGACCGGCCTGCGCACGTAACTGTGGTTGCGCAGGGTGTTCCTGGTCAGGTCGCGTATCTTCCTCCATGTCTTGCCCTGGTCGCTGCTGGTCCACATGGCGATATCGCCGCCGGTGCAGTAGGGCTGCGGGCCCGGCTCGGTAGGTCCTATTACCCGCCAGGTGCCATCATCCTCGATGTAGAGGCTGCCCATGTCGTAGTTGTGGTCGGAGGTCGTGACCGGAAGCATCTCCCAGCGCTTGCCTGTCCAGCGCGCGGTCGTCCAGATGCGCGGGCCGTTCTTCGGGCCTGATTCATAACCCCGGCTGAGCACATATAGTATGACGGGGTTACCCTTTCTGTCGAAGTTCAAGTCATTGATATAGACGAGCAGCCCTTCCGACTCGTAGTCGTGCACCAGTGCCTTGTTCTGAACGGCGCTCAGCGGCACGTCAAGCGGTTCGCCTGCGGCGTCGCGCCAGCTATTGCCGTAGTCTGCGGTCTCCATGTAATACAGATTCGTTCTCGCATTGAGGCCGCCCACGGGCGGGTGGTACATGAAAGTGGTGCCGACCTTATTCTCGTATCTGCAACTGACCTGATAGTGGCCGCCGAATCCCGCATACTTCCGGGCTTCGCTCCAGATGAGGCCGTCGCGGCTGGTGCGCGAGTAGAGTTCTCTCCCGGCCGTGTACTTCGTGAACAGAAAGAGAAACCCGAAGTTCTCGATATACCAGGGCTGCGGGTAAGTGAACTCCTGCTGCTCGACGCGATCGAAGGCATCAATAGAGTAAGGGGCGCGGCTCTTATATATGAACCCATCCTTTCCGCCGTGGGCGCTGACAAAAATCCAGATGTAACCCTGGCCGTCCACCGTAAGAGCAGGGTTATGGTGCGCGTCGCCGGTGCTCTGCTCCATTACGATGGTCGGCCTGGGAACCAATCCTGTGGCGTGGTCATAGTAAGAGACCATCGCGAGCAGAGATGCCTTCCCGCCAATCGCTTTGGCGCCGCCATAGACGAAAAAGGTCTTCCTCGCCTGCGGCACATAGCAGGCCATGGGAAGATGATTGGCGCAGTAGGTGCCCAGGCCGCCGCTGTACTTGTAGCGGTATTTGTCGTTTTGGGGCTGATCGCTGTACCAGATGCCCCGGTAGCCATCGGCTCTCGGGAATTGTTCGAGGTCGTGCTGCGGGGTTTGGCCCATTGTAAAAGAAAAGCACCCTAGCAGTACGGCGGCTGCCAGCACGGGGGGCTAAGTTCGGGAGCAGAACCTTGCATCCTGCCCCTATTGACAATAGAACATGGGTTTGCTATAATGGGGGCATGAGAGATGGGTTTGCTCATCTGCACGTGCATTCGAATTTCTCGATGCTCGACGGGGCCTGCCCCATTGAGGCGCTGGTTGAGCAGGCCAAGCGCCTTGGGATGGAGGCCCTGGCGCTAACCGACCACGACGGCCTTTACGGGGCAATCCGGTTCTACCAACAGGCGAAAAGGGCAGGGATCAAGCCGATAATCGGGGCCGAACTGACAGTCGAGGGCTCTACATCGGACAGGGCACATCATCTCGACAGACGGCAAGGGACAAGCCCTTGCCCTACACAGGAGGAATGTAGGGGCGCACGGCGTGCGCCCGCGGGGATTCGGGCGGACAGCCGTCCGCCCCTACAAGAAACGGCGGGAGGCGGGATTCAGGAGGGGCTTCGGCTGCAAGCAACCGAAGCAACGGAAAGCATCTCCTCCCCCTCGACGGGGGAGGAGGGAGGTGGGGGTGAAATTCCCCCCCACCCTACCCCTCCCCCACAAGGGGGGAGGGGCAAATGTAGGGGCGACCGGCCGGTCGCCCCTACAATTGGTGCGGGGGGTGGGGGGCATCACCTTGTTCTGCTTGCAAAGGACAGGACCGGCTACTCGAACCTCTGCCGCCTGGTAACCCATGCCCATCTTTCGCGGCCAAGAGGAGAACCGAGGGCCAGCATCTCCGCGCTCGAGGAGTGCAGCGAAGGGCTCGTCGCTCTCTCCGGCTGCAAGAGAGGAGAGGTAGCGGCGAACATTCTCGACCGGCCACAGCAATCCACCCGGGCAGCCAGCCGCCTGGCCGAGATATTCGGCCGCGAGAACTTCTTCATCGAACTGCCCGCAGATGATCCCGATCTGATCGCTCCCCTTGCTCATCTGGCGCGGCGGCTGCGCATCGGGGCGGTTGCGACCAACAATGTGCATTACATCTCGCCTGAAAAGGCTCACATTCACGACGTTCTGGCATGCATCGGCGCATTGAGCACGATTCAAGATCCCAACCCTCCACGTCACAGCGGCGGCGAGGCTTATTTCAAATCAGCGCAGGAGATGCAGGCCCGATTCATCGCCTATCCCGAGGCGATCGCGCACGCGATCGAGATCGCCGATCGCTGCAACCTTGACCTGGGGCTGGGCGAATTTCATTTTCCGCACTTCCCTCTCCTACCCGGTCACACTGCTGATAGTTACCTGGAAGAATTGTGCCGCAAGGGCGCGCTCGAGAAATATGGAACGCTGCCAGCGAAAGTGCTGCGCAGGCTGCGCCACGAACTTTCGGTTATCCGCCGCCTCGGCTTTTCGGAATACTTCCTCGTTGTCTGGGACATCGTGCGCTGGGCGCGGTCGCAGGGGATCCGCTGCTCCGGCAGAGGCTCGGCGGGCGATTCGCTCGTCAGTTATCTTCTGGGATTGACCGGCGTTGACCCGATTGCCGCCGACCTTCTCTTTGAGCGCTTCCTGAACCCCGAGAGAAAAGAGATGCCCGACGTTGACCTGGACTTCGATTCCCGCAGAAGGGATGAGGTGATTGACTATGTTTACCAGCGCTTCGGCAAGCAATCCGTCGCGGCGGTGGCTACAATCAGCACCTTCAATGCTCGCTCGGCGATAAGGGAGGCCGGGCGGGCCTTGGGCCTTCCTGCTGCGGCGGTGGACGCGGTGAGCAAGGCTTTTCCCCACATCGGCGCGGACCAGATTCGCGAGGCGGTTTCCTCGCTGCCGGAACTGCGCGGCCTGAGGCTGGATAACAGGCAACTTGAGCACCTTTTTGATGTCTGCCAGGAAATCGCCGGCTTCCCCAGGCACCTGAGCGTTCACCTGGGAGGGATGGTGATCGCGCCCGGACCTTCGCCCGCCGAAGCCCCGATCCATCGGGGCGCAGGCGGGGCGTTGACAGATTACCTGCCAGTGGAAATAGCTGCCAAGGGAGTTGCCGTTGCGCAGTTCGACAAGGACGACATCGAGGCGCTGGGACTGGTGAAGATGGATTTGCTAGGGCTTCGCAATCTCTCTGCGGTGCAGGAGACGATCGAACTGCTGCAAGCAGGCGGGATCAACCTTGACCTCGACAAACTGCCCCTCGATGATCCCGAAACCTATCGCCTTCTGCGCTCGGCGCAGACGGTGGGTGTTTTCCAACTGGAAAGCCCCGGCATGAGGGGGCTGCTGCGCGCGCTTCAACCAACGCGCTTCGAGGACATCATTGCGAACATCTCCCTCTTCAGGCCAGGGCCGATGCAGGCCGATATGATCGGGCCGTTCCTTGCGCGGCGGCACGGGAAGGAGCCGGTCTCGTATCCCCATCCCGCAACCGCACGCGCGCTGAAATCAACCTATGGCGTGATCCTCTACCAGGAACAGGTTCTCGAAGTTGCGAGCGCAGTCGCGGGGTTCACGCTTGGCGAATCGGATGCGCTGCGCAGGGCGATGACGCACGATCGCTCGCCCGAGGAGATGGAAAAACTGAGGGAGACTTTCCTTGCGGGAGCACGGAGAAAGAGCGTTGACAGGGAGACCGCGCAGGACGTTTTCCGCAGCCTGTCCGCGTTCGCAGCCTACGGGTTTTGCAAGGCGCACGCCGCCTGCTTCGGCCACATCGCCTATCAGACCGCCTATCTCAAGGCGCACTATCCCGCCGAATTCCTGGCCGCGATCCTCTCCAATCAGCCCATGGGTTTCTATCCCCCCGAGGTAATCGTCCAGGAAGCAAAGCACCTGGGAATTCCCGTGCTTCCAGTTGACGTAAATCGCAGCGAAGCAAGATACACGGTGGAGGAATGCTTCCAACCGGAGACGACGCCATTCACTCCCACCCTCACCCTCCCCCATCAAGGGGGAGGGGAGGCGCTCTGCATTCGCGCCACAGTACCGGCTCCCTCCCCCCAGCGTGGGGAAGGGTTGGGTGAGGGGGGAGATACACAACGAGAGGAGACTGCGGGACATCCATATGATAGCGGCCAGCAAGCCAGGCTCCATGTCGCCCCGAAATTGTATCCGGGCGCATCTGCCGACCGGTCGCACATAGAGCCCATCGTTTGGAGTGTCCCGATGCATCGGGGCTTTCACAGCGGCGGCAAGCCTCCGCACTCCAAAGATGGCGGGCCTGGGCCCTTCGACTTCGCTCAGGACAGGCAGGCCCGCCCTACAGATGGGGCAGGACGCAAGGTCCTGCCCTACGCGATGGATGTAGGGGCGGAGCGCTGCTCCGCCCGCTTGGGCTCTAGCACAGCCGGGGGCGGCTGTGCCACATGGGAGCAGCAGCGCTGCTCCCCTACGGAACGGGATTGTAGGGGCGACCGGCCGGTCGCCCCTACACAGGCCCGGCGGGCGATACGAGTCGGCCTGGCGCAGGTGCAGGGCACCAGCGAGGCGGCGATAAACTCCATCCTGGCGGCGCGCAAACATGGACCATTCACATCATTGGCCGATTTCTGGGCGCGCGCGAACGTGCCGCGCCCGGTCGCCGAGAACCTGATCCGCTGCGGCGCTCTCGATTCTTTCGGCCCCAAAAGAGCGCTCCTCTGGCAGCTCCAGGCGCTCGCGCGCTCGAACGGCCCCGGCCGCCAGATGCGCCTGTTCGAGGAAGAGAATCCTCCCCTACCCTTCCGCCCGCACACGCTGCGCGAGGAGGCGGGCTTGCAACTTTCAATGCTGGGCATCAGCCTGAAATGCCACCCGACGTACTTCTGCCGCGAACAACTGCTCAGGCTGGGAGTTACACCAAGCGCTCGCTTGTCTGGCCGCCCTCACGGCAGCCGGGTGAAAGTGGCAGGCATCTGCATCGCGCGCATGCGCCCGCCCACGAAAAGCGGGCAGACCGTGATCTTCATCACCCTCGAGGACGAAACCGGGCTCAGCGAGGTGACGGTTTTCGAGCGCGTTTACCAGAAATACGGCCCCGTGATTTTCTCCAACGACGCGCTGCTGGTCGAGGGCAGGCTCCAAACCCAGGGCCGCTATGGCATCACCATCCTGGCGGAGAAGATTGCACCGCTACCGTTGTAGGGCGCGTCCGCCAGCTGGCGGACACCCCGCGCCGTCCGGGCCGGCGGGGGACAGGGCCCCCGCCCTACAGGGCGGCACAGGTTAAAAACCTGTGCTACCGCAAGACATGAGCGCTGGTAGGGGCGGCCCCCTGTGGCCGCCCGCACGGGAGCCCGCAGCGGCGCTTCCCTACAGCCTGCCCACACATCCCGCAGGCTGAAGCCTGCGGCTACATTCCTAGTAGATGTCGGGGAGGGTGGAGTCAATGCGCTGGCCGAAGCGCCCGACGCCGAAATCGCGCCCGCCCCATTCGAACGCCTTGATGCGAAGATCTAAGCGCACGATCTTCCTCTGCTGGCTGTAGAACAAGATCGCCTCCCAACAGTGCAGGTCGCGCGTCAAGAGAATCTCGTTGTAAATGAAACGCCGCTCCACATTGTCGTAGCCGACAAAATAGCGCACCCGCCAGCGCTTGGCCACCGTCACATCGGCATCAGCGGCCAGCCGCCGCAGTTTCCCGCGCAGCGCATCATAGCGCGCCGCGAGACCCAACAAGTCGTTCCCCCTGGCCCAGCGCGCCTGGAGCACAGCGTCCCTCCACTTGCCCTCGTTCGGATCGTAGCCTGCCGAGAGACCCATCTTCAGCCTTGAACCGGCAGAGAACTGGCTGCGAAAAAGAATGTCCTGCCACCTGCTGTTCTCGACATCGAATCCCGAGAGAAGGGATGCCTTACTGCGCTTGCCCTGAACGTCCAGGGCGGCACTTGCCACGCGATAGGAGCTGATGAAATCGAATCGAAACGGCGTGAACCCCTTCGGCTCCAGGAGATGATAGTCTATTCTCAGCGACGCGCTGCCGATGCGCTGCTGGAGCCCGGCGTCCAGCCGGTAGGCGTACTGCGCGGCGTGATCCTTGTCGCCATAGAAAGCCTGGCGCAAGGCGCTGGCGATGAGCAGGTTGGCGCTGCGGCTCAGCCTGACCTCCTTCGGCGAGGCCTCCCAGAGAAGGTTGGCGCGGTAGGCGGTGAGGTTTGTGGGCTGCTCGTGGAAGTTCCCAACGCTCAGGTTGAGCCGGCTCGGCAGCGCGCGCAGGGCATTGATGCCCAGCCGTGCCGCGGTAGTATCGAGTGCAAGTTCCGGAAGGCGGTCTTGCACCTGGTAGAAATCGTCGCTGGTGTAGCGCGACCCGTCAATGTCGAACCTGCGGCTGACATCGAGCGTCAGGTCGGCCAGGCGCAACTTGCGGGCGAGCGAAAGGCGAGTATTCAGTTCCTCGTCATCGGCTTCGCCGGGGGCGGTCGTGTTGCGCTGGAATTCAGCGGCCAGCGAAAGGCCGGGCTGGTCGTGCCGCAGCGCTGCATCCCATTGGCCGAAGCGCGTCGCAGGCGAACCAGAAAGGCCGCTCTTCGAAAGGTTGTAGCCAAATGACAGGCTCGACGTGGAGTCATCGGTCCGATAATCCAATACACTGCGCAGCGATGACAGCGTGCTGGTGCCCAGATACCAGGCAGCATTTCTTCGCGTTTCAGCGGTGAGGCTGAGCTTCGCGCGCTGACCCAGGGGCTGCTCATCAGTCAGCGCGCCCGACATCTCCCTCAGGTCCGTCTGCGGGTTTATCACGTGATACAGCCGCAGGCTCCCTTGCCCGGCACCGATCGAGTAAAAGTGCTCGATTCCCTGCCCCAGCCCTCTTCTGCTCATGGCGTCGAGAAGCAAAGCGCCATAGGAGCGCGACGAGAGCGAATACTCGGTGCGCGTCTTGATGAACGACCCCTCGAGTTCGCTCTGCCCGACCTGCGGGAAGAATGGCTGGCGCGTGCGCTCCTTGAGCGATACCCAGAACGAAGGGACGGAGAGAACCCTGCGGTTGCCCAGCCAGAAAGAGACGTGGCGTGCGACCAGATCGCGACCGGGCCTGATGCGGATTTCTCGCGCTTGCAGCCGGTAGTGAGGGTGAGCCAGGTCGCACGTTGTAGCGTAGGAGGTTCCGGCGCGAATCGCTGACGGCGATCCCTCGGCCTCGACTGTTCCGATGATGATCGGCCGGACGACGCCCTGCTCGAAGAACCTGGGCGAGACGCTGCTGTGCACTTCCCTCAACACCCATTCCCTGGTGTTGAGGTTCACCACGAGGTCTTTGCCCTCGAATCTCTCACCGCGCCACACGAGGGCGACGGCGCCCGGGAATTGCGCGGTGCGCGCCTGCAAGTCGGCTTGCATCTGGTCCGCATGCACCTCGAATTCCTGGTAGGAAGCGCTTACATTGCCCGATGCCGTCATGGTGCGCGCATCAGGCTGGTAGCGAAGGTGGTCGGCGTGGACCTCGAACCATCGTTGCTCCTGCTGCGGGCCCTGCGCCGGCTGCTGGAATTGGCGGTCTTGCTGCGGCGACGGCGGCTGCTGCCGCTTGGCCTCCTGCTGTGCAGGCTGGGAAGCCTGATCAGCGATGCAGTTGCCTGCGCAGGCCGCGACGACCAGCAAGGCCGGCAGCGGCCTGAGTTTCAGAATGAGATTTTTCACTTCGCTCAGAATGACGGCCCTTGTCATGCAAGCGAGTGCCGGCGCCAGCGGAAAAGCACGCGGTAAGGTCATGCCCCTTTCGCCGCCTGCCTCAAATCGCCCTGCCGCTCACAACAGCGGCGCTGCTGCAGGAGATGGCAGGCAAGCCGGAGAATATTGTAACCATGCTAGGCCCGGGGCGGGACCAGCAATATCCGCGAGATGATGGCCTGGGGGGCGCCCAGCCGCTGCAGCAGCAGGCGTGGCAAGCGGCCATGGATTTGTATCGCGACGAGAACTGCCGCTATTTCCGAGTTGCTGACATCCTGCCGGTTTACGGGTGCCTTTGCGACTACGCGCTGGGGCGAGGCATGGACTTTCGATCCAGGCGGCTTTCCGAGCGGCACCTTGCCGTGCTGACCGAGACGGCCAGGCGCGTAGAGGCAGATGCCAAGACTGCGCTTCCTGAATCGTGGCAAAGGGCGAAGCAGGCCCTGGCGGCGGCGATCGAGGTTTTCCGCCAGATTACCGTCGGTCAGCACCCAGCCCGGCCTTGAGCCACAGCGGCCTCAGGGCCTGAGCCAAGTCGCCCAGAGCCTCTTGCCTGGACAAGGCCGCATCGCACTCCCCCACGTACCATCTCATGCGCTCAAGGTACTCCGCCGTGCCGAACTTCCGATAGAAGTTCGCCGCCGCTCCTGCGTGGAAGAGGCTCTTGATTATCGTCGCGTAGTCAATCACCCCGGGGGCGCCGGGAGGCAGGCTTGCCGCGCCCAAGTCGTCGAGCCCTTCCCAGTAAAGCTTCACGAGATCCTCCCTGTCGAGCGCAGACAGCCTGCCCTCCGGGCAAGAAACCAGCGTTGCCAGGTCGAACTCCGGCGGCCCGATGGTGGCCTGCTCGAAATCGAAGATCGTCAGGCCGCGCTCCGATACCAGCAGGTGGTGGGGCGCATACTCGAAATGGATGAAAGTTCTGGGCTGGGCAGCGAGCAGCTGCGCCACCGGCGCGAGAGCCGCGGCCAGCATCTCGCGCTGGTCGCTCTCGAGCGCCAGGCCGACGTGCTCGCCGATCCTTTCGACGGCGGTGGTGCAGGTCCGGACGTAGTAGGGTTCATCGAGCACTTCCTTGTCGGCCTTCATCACCTGGGCGCGCAGCTCCTCGCTGGCTTCGCGCGTGCGGCCGTGCAGATCCGCCAGGGTTTCCGCCGCCTGGCGCAGCAGCCGCAGGCGTCCGCGCTCATCGGCCTCCAGCAGATGCTCGTCCAGAGTGCGCTCGCCTGCATCCTCGAGCACCAGCAGCGCAGCACTGTCCTTCAAGACGCCGCCGTAAACCCGGGGCACTGCGCAGCCCAGCCGCCGCAGCCACTCCAGCAGCCCCCGCTCGCGCCGGTAGCAAGCGGCGAAGAAGTCAACACGTCCTTCTTGGTATGCCTTCGCAACCGCCGAGAACTCGCGCCCATCGTCGGACCGCAGCGAGAGGCGGAAAATCGCGTTGCGAGAGGGCTTATCCCAAACGCGCACCGCCGTTATCGCCGAAGGGAAGACGTCGGACTGAGCAAACGCTTGCGGCAGGTCCGCCGGCGCGATCCCCATCTGCTCGCAAGCGGCAGCCGTCTGTTCATCCCACCCGGGGGCTGCGACAGGGGCAGGGCTGGTAGCGCTCTGAAGCGCCGCCTCAATCTCCTCCAGCCGGCGCGTTATGCGCCGCTCCATCTGGCGAAAAAGGTCGCGCGATTCGTCCGGCTCGGCCTCACCCTGGGCGCTGCGGCGCTCGCGCTCGGACGCCAACAGCGCGAGAAGGTCGCGGTTCAGCGCCCGGGCGCGCTCCAACTGGGCAATAACCTGGCGCTGGGCCGTCGCTTCATGACCCTCGCGCCAGAGGCGAAGGCTCTGGCGATGCGCTTTGCCCGCGAGTTCGGCCAGCCTTACCTTGGCAGCACGAACCAGATCAGCCCGCCTGGCGGCGGTGGCAGGGCCCCGGATGGGAACCTGCTCCCAAAGCCTGACAGCCTTCAACAGCATGTCGCGTGCATAGTAAGCCTTTCCCAATTGCTCGACCGCATCGTCGCGCACCGCCAGGCTCCTGGGAGGGACCTGTTCCCACTCCTCGATCGCCTCGTCCCACATGCCAGCCAGCGCGTGGATCCGCCCCAGCAGCACATGCGCCTCGGTCTCGGTCATCGCGCGCCACAGACTCTCACTGGCCATGACCGGGAGAGCGGCGCGCGCAATGCGGGTGCGTTTGCTCAGCGCGTACAACTTGCGCCCGACTACCTCCACCGGCACCCCCCGGTACAGGGCCAGCACGTCTCCCTCTTCAGCGAGCCCCAGGAAGTAGTTGCCTGCAAACGCCTTCTGAACCGCCGCTGCCACCAGCACCGCGGCCTCGACCGCTAGGCCGAGTATCCACAGCCCGGGCCTGCCAAACGCCAACACCCCCACCGCCCCAGTCGCAAAGCCTACAGCCAGGAAAAGCCCCAATATGCTCCGCTCCGGCCAGCCCAGCCACTGGAAATGATGGTGCAGTGGGGTGCAAAGGTAGGGCCGATAGATCTCGCTCACCCGGTGCCTCAAAAGGCGCACCGGGAAGCGGAACAGCCTGATCGCGCCAGTCTGGATCAATACCGACGCGGCGTCAATGACGAAGACCGAGCCGAACAACAGCAGCCACCAGGTGGCCTGGGGAGTCCCATGGTCACTGATCAGCGCAATCATCGCCAGAAGGGCCCCCAGCCCAAGAGCCCCGGCATCACCCATCAGGAGAGAAGCGGGAGGAAAGTTGTAAACCAGGAACCCGGCGCACGCGCCCACCGCCGCCGCCGAAAGTGCGCCGGCCACAGGGATTCGGGCGCTTGGCGCCGCCGCGTTCATGCACCAGTAAAACAGAAATGCCAGCCCTGCGCTGCTCGCTGCCAGGCCGTCAATGCCATCGGCCAGGTTCACCGCATTTGCGGTCGCAACAATTACCAGCGCAGCCCAGGCGAAATAGCCCCAGCCGACGTTCACCTCACCTACGAAGGGCACGAAGACGAGGGAAAAGCGGCCCCCAAAAGTGAGCCAGACTCCCACACAGGCTGCGATCAAGGCCTGGATTCCGAACTTCAGCCGCGGCGAGAGCCCTGCCCCGCGCGCCTTGGCAAGGTCATCAACCAGCCCAAGGATTCCGAAAGCAGCGGCCGCCGCAATCGCGACCAACCCGTCCGCCAGATCCAGCCTGGCAGAGACGGCGAACCCCAAGGCCACCGCCACCAGGATTGCAGGTCCGCCGCCCAGAGGCAGGCGCGGCTTCGGGAACAGCCGGCGTATCTTCTCTTTGCCGGGCTTCGATTCTTTCGAAACGAAACGGGCGAAGTAGTGCTTCGCCAGCCTGGACCCGGCCAGGCTGACTACAAACGCGACCGCAAGCGCAACCAGAGATTCAACCATTGCATTCTCGTAGGGGAGCAGCGCTGCTGCTCCCGCCTATCGTAGGGGCGGTTCGCGAACCGCCCCTACGTTGGAATCCTGTGCGAAGATAGGGCCCCGAGTTACCCCTGGCGGAAGATGAGTTTGTAGGTGCCCACGGCAATCTCATCGCGGTCGCGCAGCACCTCCTCGCCGATGACGGGTTCGCCATTGAGCAGCGTTCCGTTGGTGCTGCCGAGGTCACTGAGCAGGCACCGGTCGCCGTCGCGCTGGATCTGGGCGTGACGGCGCGAAACCGTTACGCCTGTGAGGGCGATGTCGCAATCCGGGCGCCGGCCAATGATGGTGATGTCCTTGGTCAGCTCGGCCGCGCGCTCGACCTGGTGGCCTGTCGAGTCAAGAAGCCACAGCCGGCCCGTGCGATCACCTGCGCGCGGTTCGGTTTCGGCTTCGCTGAGCAGGCGCATGATCAGCGTGTCCTCGTCGGACGCCTGCTCCACCACGGCACCGCAGGAGCGGCAGAACCGCTCGTCGTCGCGCATCTCGGCCCCGCATCGCGCGCAGTCGGCCATACTTGCCCCTTCAGGCGGCATTGTGGCACCCACAGCGCGCAATGTCAAGGCATGGCGTGCTGTCGTGGCGCGGCCGTCCCGGCGGCGCGAAAGTGACAACCGCGCGCTGTGAGCCGGGGCTCCTTCAGCAACCCACGTTCCCATTACTCACGGAGAGCAATTGCCCGGCCCTAGGCAAGAGCACGGTGGTCGGGGGGAAGAAGGGCGGAGATCGCCTGCATGATGCGGTCGGCCACCTCGCCCGCGGACTGGCGGTCTATCGGCCTGCCGTAGTATTCCTCGAAAGAGAGCGGCGAGCCGGCTTTCACCCGGACCCTCGTTGGGCGTATCACGCACGAGTTTCGCGGCAGTGCCCTGTCGCTGCCCACGATCGCCACAGGGAGCACCACCGCACGCGTCCTGAGCACGAGCAGCCCAATACCCGGCTCCGCACGCAGCAGCCGTCCATCGGGGCTGCGAGTTCCTTCGGGGAATACCAGCAGCGCCTGGCCCAATCGCAGAATCCGCTCCAGGCGCTTGAAACCGGCCCTGTCCGGCCGGCCCCGCGCGATCGGCACGGAGCCCAGGGCCGTGATCAGACCGGCGAAAAGGGGAATCTTGAAAAGTCCCGCTTTGGCCGCGAACCTGAGACGCCTGGAAAAGGCGACCGCGACAAGAGGCGGGTCGAGATAGCTCAAATGGTTAGAGGCAACGATTGTCGGCCCGGCTGGCGGCATGTTCTCCGAACCATACGCCCGCCAGCCAAGATACACTCTCGCCCACGCCCTCACGACTGTGTGCGCCAGGCGATAGAACACTCTATCCCCCCGGACGGCCGCTAAGCCGCTCGCCTTTCGGCCTGCGCGAGCTTAGCAGGAGCTTTCGCCGCCTTCTTCTTGCGGGTTCTCCTGCGTGACAACTCGCGGTCTCTCTCTGTCTTAGGCAAACCTGAACCTCCGCTTCGATATATGCTGCAGGGGCGAAAGGACCTTTCGCCCCTGCGGCAACGGGCTATGTCTTATTCTATCTTTACCTTCACAGGCTGCTTGGCCTTGGCCGCCGCGCTCTTGGGGACCGATATCTCGAGCACGCCGTCCGCGAACTTGGCCTTGGCCGCGTCCGCCTTGACCTCGACCGGCAATGGAACTACGCGCTCAAACGATCCCCAGACGCGCTCGCAGTAGTGATAACCTTCTTTCTTCTCTTCCTTTCCCTCGCGGGTTTCCCCTTTCACCGTGATGGCTTCGGGGGTGACTTCGACGGCCAGGTCCTCCTTCTTCACCCCTGGCAAGTCGGCCTTCAGGATTAGCTCGTTCTCTGTCTCCTTGAGGTCAATCGCCGGCGGGCGGATGCCCGAGACGCGAGACCTGAGCCACCTCGCGGGGAAGAAGTCCTCAAACAACTTGTCCATCTCCTCACGCAGCCGTTCGAGACCCCCGAACGGCTCCCATCTTCTGATTGCCATCTCCTTCACCTCCTGGTTCCCGGTCTGCTTCGCGGAGTATTATATACCATGAGTGCATTGCTGTCAAACATCATTCCGCCAAGCTGTTATCCGCTCGCGCTGCCCCGCTACCACGACCCATCCCCGCGCCGCCTAGCCGCCCGGTGGTGCGGCTAGGGCCACCGCCCTCTTAGACGGGCGAGCAGGGCAAGCACGGGCTGGCGGCGAAGACCAGGCCCCGGCGCTGAACGGGCCCGCAGGCGCACAAGGGCGCAGGGTGGCGAAACTCCTGATAATATCCGACGTTCACTCGAATCCCGCCGCCCTTTCGAGGCTGGCCGAGGGGGCAGACACCACGGTGTTTCTGGGCGATGTCGTTGACTATGGCCCCCTTCCAGCGGAGTGCGTGGAAATGATCAAGCAGCGCGCCCACATCCTGGTAAAGGGCAACCACGACGCGGCAGTTGCCGATGGCTATCACTGCGGGTTCTACCAGGGCGTGCCAGAAGAAATCCGCGCTCTGAACCGGCAGAGGCTGAGCGAGGAAGCCCTCTCATTCCTGGCAGGGCTGCCTGTGCGCCAGCAGTTTGAATTCGGAGGGGCTCGCTTCCTGGCTTTGCATGCCTCCGTCTGGGACCCTCTTTCCGGATACATGTTTCCTTTCACCGATGCTGCGCTTTGGCGGCGGCAAGTGGCGCTTGTGGATGCCGATTTCCTGCTGCTGGGCCACACCCACTGGCCCATGACGCGCCAGTTCGGGAAGGTGACGGTGATCAACCCGGGGAGCGTGGGCCAACCGCGAGACGGCGACCCACGCGGGTCGTACGCGGTCTGGCAGGACGGAGCGGTCACCATCAAACGATTCGAGTACCCTGTAGAGGAAACTATGGAGGCGCTTCAATCCACCGGCCTGCACGCGGAGACAGTTGGTCTGCTCTGCGAGATACTGCGGAATGGCGGCTAGCGGCCGCCCGACGTGCGATGATAGATAAGAATGCTGAGGAGCCTGATCAGACTCCACGCCGCGACTGCGCCAGCGAACACGGCGCCTATAAGGCCAACGAGCAGGCTGGTCGGCTCGGGCAACTCGTGAGGCCGCCCGGCATAGACGCCAAAGAGGAAAGACACCACGAAAAACGCCACTGCAAAGATAAACACCTGGATAAGAATGAACACCATCTCGGGCAGGGGCACCCGTACGCGCTCTTTCGGAGGCGGTGGCGCAGCGCCCACCGTGACCTCGAGGGTGAAGGTGTCCAGCGTGGCGACGCCAGCGTCCCCCAGCCGCTGATACAACATGCGCAGCGTGGTGTTTCCCTCTTTCTTGGCGCGAAACTGGCGCACTGTGTTCTGGTCGCCTTCGCCCAGCAGCCAGACGGATTCCCCCGCTGTCTCGGCGACCAGGCCGAGAATGGATTCGTCAAACTCCGCCTTCCAGCCAGCGGTGGGCTCCCTCTCGGACAGGCTGACTTCCAGCACGTCGCCCACGTTGATGCGCACCGACTGGCCGGAATCTTGCCTGTTTACGGCAATGGTCGTGATCACGCCGCTATCCCCATGCATATTTTAGCCCAAAGTGGCCGGGCAAGCAAGCCCCGCCAACGCCCCCAGGGGGCAGAATCGGGACGCCGCCGGTGAAGACCCTGGACCGCTACCTTGCGCGAGAGATGCTGCTGCCTCTTCTCGTCGGGCTGACCGGCTTCTGCCTGCTGATGCTCGGCAATGTGCTTTACCTGCACTGGCAGTTGCTGCGCCAGGCCGGCGCCAGCACCGGGCTGGCTTTTCGGCTGCTGTGCCTGCGCGCTCCCGAGGTCGCCTCGTGGGGCCTGCCCTTCGCAGCCCTGTTGGCCACGTGCTGGGCCTTGAACCGCCTCGGACGCGAAAGCGAGCTGATCGCAATGCGCATGGCCGGCGTGCCTGTGCGCAGGCTTGCGCTGGCTCCGCTCCTGGTTGGCGCAGCGGTGAGCGCGGCAGCCTTCCTCAACGAGGAGCACCTGGTCCCCGCGGCCAATCATCGCGCAGAGCGGATCGTTCGCCTCTACCTGCTGCGCAGCCCGATGCCACTTTTCCGCGAGCGCACGTTCGTTCATGTGCCGCCCAACCTTTACCTTTACGTCGAGCGCCTACAGCCGGGCACCGGTCACTTCTGGCGCATCATGGTTTACGAGGTGCCGCCAGCCGGATACCCTGTTATACATACCGCAAAGTCGGGCTATTTCACGAAGGGCACCCTAGTTCTTTTCGATGGGGTGAGGCACCAGTTCGGCCCCGAAGGCAGGTGGCTCTTCGAGGCGCGGTTCAGGCGCGCCCAGGTGCGCGTCGGCCAGCAGTTCGCGGCAGCGCTCGCCGAACAGAAGACACCGCGTGAAATGACCAGCAAAGAACTGTCCCGCTACATAGCCCTTTTTGCCAGCAGTGGAGCGGACGTAAGTTCGCTGCGGCTGGAGTATCAGTGGAAGTTCGCCCTGCCGCTCGCGCCGCTGGTAGCGGTGCTGCTGGCTGCGCCGTTGAGTGTGCGCTTTTCCCGCACGGGAAGCCTGCTCGGCCTGCTGATCGCTTTTCTGCTGGCGTTCGCCTACCAGGTGCTGATGGCCTGGAGCAGGCTGCTGGGCGATTCGGGCGCGCTGCCGGCCGCTGTGGCCGCATGGTCGCCGAACTTCGTCTTCGCGGCACTGGGCCTCGCGCTGCTTTTCAGGCAAGAGTGAACTGCAGGGGCGGAGCCTTGCTCCGCCCGGCCTCACCACAGAGAGGGCGTGCCTATCGAACGGCGAAACCATGTGCAAGATTCATAACCGGAGGGGGAGATGCGACATTTCCAAAGATGGCTACTTACTATTCTCCTCGGGCTCTTGCTCGCCACACAAGCGCAGACTGCTTGCCGCGTCATCAAGGAGGATACCGAGAAGTCCTTCAGATTCGTCGTGCATGGGGCATGCACCAAGGAGGAGAAACACCTCCACGCCAACGTACTGTACTCAGCTGCCACATCCCCGCTACCCCTCGGAAACGTTAAGACTGTCGAAATCCGCAACGCCTTGATAGTTGATCCACTAAGCCTGTCCGACTACGGCGAGTGCGTGTCGCGGATCTCACTGATAAACTGCGTTGTGCAAGATCCTGTGGATTTTTCCCGCGTCCACTTCAGGGACAGGATAGACCTGTCAGGCAGCACCTTCAATAGCACTGTGACGTGGGATAGTGCGACAGCGGACGAGGATGTCGTCCTGAGATCGACCGTCTTTCGAGGGCCCGTCTACTTCCGCGACGCCACGTTTGCAGCAGATCTCCTCTGCGACCAGGCTAGGTTCGGCAACGAAGCGGATTTCAACCAGATGTCCGTTGCAGGATCGGCAGCTTTCACAGGAGCGATGTATGAGAAAGAAGTTTCTTTCGCTGGCGCCCACATTCACCAAGCCTTCTTTGACCATGCCGCTTTCAAGGGGTCTGCGGGTTTTCCATCAGCGGAATTTGAGCGCACAGCGAGGTTTGGGAATGCGATGTTCCGGGACGGCGCCGACTTCACGTCGGTGCAAGTGCGAGGCACAGCCTTCTTCGACGGGGCAGTTTTCGGCAGGTCGGCCATGTTCAGCCACGCTCAAGTCGCCGAAGATGCCTTTTTCGAGAAGGCGCTGTTCCTCGGGACTGCCGATTTTAGGGGAGCGCGAATACGTGCAGAAGCCGACTTTACGCAGGCTAGTTTCGATGGTGATGCGACGTTCGCTCGTATACAGGTTGGTGGGACCGGAAGGTTCGTCGCAGCCAGATTCAAGCGGGAAGCCGAGTTCAGCCTGAGTCACTTTGGGGGCGACGTCTTATTGCAGAGAGCAACTCTCGGAGTTCGGACGGTGTTTCGGAATTCGCAGATGCGGACGTTGGTCGTTGGAGCCGGGAAGGGCGCGTTGCGCATTCGCGGGGCCTTCGACCTACACGGGTGCGTTTTTGGGGCTCTTGATCCTCCGTCTGCATGGGGAGCATTGCTGAGCGGACTCCGCCCCTATGACCGGCAGCTGCATATGCGGCTTGAGAGCCTGTTCCGCACCACGGGCCAGGACAGTCTTGCCGACGAGGTATATTTCAGCCGAAGAGGTCATGAGGCCAGACTGCGAACAGAGCATGATCTGCGGCTGCTGAAGGAAGCCGACGGACTGGGGGAAAGGCTGGCGGCCATTCTGGTGCTGGAATGGCACCGAGCAGGTGATTGGGGGTGGCACATGACGGTGGGGTACGGGGTGCGACCGCTCTGGCTGTTGTATTGGTTCGCCAGCTTCGTAGCCTTGGGGACTGTGGTGTTCATGCAGCGCGGTGCCACATACCGCGAGCCGCTCTCGCCCCATCACCTCGGAGAGAAGCAGCGCAACCTCGGCTTCCGGGACGCATTCTGGGTCAGCCTGAGCGCGTTCCTACCAGTATCCATACCAGCGGGAGGCGGACGTAAGCCTTCAAGCGGAGCTTTCATGCGGGTGGGTTTCACGATTTGGTGGACCGTGCTGCGTCTGGCAGGTTGGGTACTTGTGCCCGTAGCGATCGCCGCCCTTAGCGGATTGCTGCTGAGACGCTAGTGGTTTCAGCACGCCAACCTTATCCACCTCCGCGCGTAGGCTGGAGCCTACGGGCGCGTGCGAGACACCATGGGATTCTTCGCTTCGCTCAGAATGACAGGTCGCGAGGGGGTCAGGCTGACACGACGGCGGCTCGCCGCCGCAGTCCAAAGCGCTAGCCGTGCTGGATGATTTCGAGGTTGGCGCGGGGGATGACGGCCTTTTGGCCCGAATCGAGGGCCACTTCAGCGACGCGCACCAGCGCCTCGGTCTCGATGCGCTGCAGCTCGGGCGGCAAGGCGGAAACCTGCCCGAGGGCGCCAAAGTGGGGCTCTCGTATCACGCGCACGCGCGCGCCGACGGCAAGCTCTTGCTCAAGCGACACGTCGGCCCCGCCTGCGGCGCAGGTCCTGACCTCGACTTCCCGCAGCGGGACGATTATCTCCGGGCGGATCACGCCCGCGCGAATCTGGGTCGCCCCGCACATGCTTGCTTCCTTGCCCTGAAGGCTTTCAAGCAAGCGCCAGGTTCTCTGCGCTACCGGCAGGTTACCGAAGCCCTCCGTGAGGATCAGCGTCAGCGGCACCTTCTCGTGCCCGGTGATGGCGATGCCCAGGTCGTAGCCAAGGAAGCGGCGCAGTTCGCCATCGGTGATGCCCCCAATCACCACGCCGACTGCTCCCCTTTCTGCGGCGCGAGCAAGACCATCGGCAGTGCAGGTCGCGCCTCCGATGAGCACTGCCCCGCGCATGTCTTCCGCGCCGTCCAGGCCCATGACGGAATCGGGCCCTGGCGCTGCCAGGCGCAGTATCCCCCGCCGTTCGCCGCCCACGCCGAAGATGCCTTGAACCAAGGCCCCGTGGGTTTCTATCTCTGCCCCTTCCTGCGGAATCACGCCCACGACTTCGCCTGAAATGTAGGCCTCGACCTCGATCTTGAGCGGCGGCTCGCGCACGCCCACCTGCCCGGAAACCGCGCTCACGGTCTCGATAGTTCCCGCCGCTGGCGCGCTGCAGCGCGTGTGGAAGACGCCGAAGAACGAGCGCGTCTCCGCGATCACCTCGCCCGCCTGAACACTGTCGCCCTCGCGCTTCAGCATCACCGTCGGAACTTCGCTCGGCTCGATGCCCAATTGCTGCGCCACCTTGACATTGACGATATTGCCGGGCAGCGCGGTCCGGGCGACGACCGTGTCTGCCTGAATCTTCTGTCCGACTTCCACAACCACTTCGCCCTTTGCCGGCAAGCGCCGTGATTTGCGGATCAGAGCGCTTGGCGTCACGCGAAGCCCGGGCGTGTAGGCGGCTGGCATCTCACCTTGCTCCAATCGCGCTCATCCAGGCAGCGAGCGCGTTCGACCTGTCCGGCGCGGAATCCGGCAGCGCGAGCGGCCGGCCCCGGCAGTCGAATATCACCCCGACCACGCCCCCAGCGACCGTGGCTTCTATCGCGCGCCCGCGGCCCTGGCCGAGATCGAGGCGCCGCGCCGGCTGGGCGCGAAGTTCCGCGCTTGCGCCGGTTTCGAGGGGAACGAGTGCGATGCTTCCGAAAGGTATGTCGCCAGACCAGATCACCGTTCCGTCGCGCTCGATGCTCGCGCTCAGAGCTTTCTCGCCCGGTTTCAAGGTACCCTCAGGCGCAACCACGGTGCCCAAGGGAACCAGGCAGTCCCTGCGGAAAACGCTCTGCGCGGCCTGCGGCTGAACCTGCGCCAGAACGCCCAACTGCGGCATCATGAAGATACTGTCAACAGCAAGTTCAGTGACGCCAAGAGGCTGGAAGGCGTCAATCATCATCATGGCCGCCTGGTGGCGGCGCGGCGCATGGGAGAGGATGCCGCCCGAGCCGATAATCAGGCCCAGGGCCCACATGTCAACTATGGCCTGGCCCGCTTCGGTCTGGGCGAATACCTCGGACACCGTGCGCTCCTGGCGCACGCCCTTCAGGCCGACGGCAAGTTGCTTGTGATGTTCGAAAGCCAGCCGCAGCGCCTCGCGCGCAACCGCCTGCTCCAGCAGCAAGTCGTTCATCGTCTGCGGGATGGTCGTGGGCCGGATCATCTTATTGCGCAACTGGTCGCGCAGCCCTGATTCGTCAATCGCGAAGGGCAGCCAGCGCATGATGTTGGCCGTGCCTGCCTCGGCGAGCACGTTGGAGATGCTGTAACTGAGGCCGAGGTTGGCGCTCACGGTGCGGTGGAAGTTGCCGTCGAACACCGTGAATACGTCCGTGGTGGCTCCGCCGATGTCAACCGCCAGAACATTCGCCCCCTCCATGCGCGCCGCCGCCTGAACCATCTCGCCGACTGCCGCGGGGGTTGACATCACGGGCGCGCTGGTCCACGACAAGAGCTTGTCATACCCGGGAGCCTGCGCCATCACGTGCTCCAGGAAGACGTGATGGATTGCCTCGCGCGCAGGCCCCAGGTTCTCTCGCTCGAGCACCGGGCGGATGTTGTCAACCGCGCTGAACTTGACGACCTGGTCCAGGATGCTTGCCACCGGCTCGCGCGCATCCTTGTTGCCCGCGAAGATCACGGGCAGCAGGAACCCACGTCCGAGCCGGGGCTTGGGGTCCGCTGCGCGCAGCATCTCGGCCATATCCACTAGGTGCGAAACCGCGCCGCCATCTGTCCCGCCGGAGAAGAGAATCATGTCCGGCCTGATCGAGCGTATGCGCTCGATCTTCTCATGCTCCACCCGGCCATCGTCCAGCGCCAGCACGTCCACGACGATCGCGCCGGCGCCCAGCGCAGCGCGCTGAGCGCTCTCGGCCGTCATGCTCTTCACCAGGCCGCAGACCAGCATCTGCAGCCCCCCGCCAGCGCTGCTCGTTGACAGGAAAAGGTCGGCGCCCGCGCCGTTCTCGCACGGCGTGCGAACTTTGCCGTGGGCAAGGAAGCAGTGCCCGGTTAGTTCCTCGAGTTCCCCCACGGCGTTGAGCACGCCGACGGTCACATCGTCAAAGGGAGCCTCGACGGTGGTAGGCGCCTCACCGCGCGCGACAAGCCGGAACTCCCCCTCGCGGCGCTGGATGAGGATCGCCTTGGTGGTGGTGCTGCCGCAGTCGGTTGCTACAATGGTATTGATTCCGTCGCCGGGCTCGGCAAGCGTTTCTGGCCTGGTTTCTTGCTGCGCCACCATGGCTATCTATTTTCGGCAGGGGACTGCGAGATGATAACACGGGCCTTCATCCGCGGTCAACCGAATGGCGGTCCCCCGCGATGCCACTCAGACAGGCGCTTTCCTCCCCCTCGAGGGGGGAGGGAAGACCTGTGCAACAATTCCGGCGAACACGCATTGCGGGGCTGCGGCTACCCGCTCGCGACTTCGTTGGCGATGCGCACCCAGTTTTCCAGGCGCTGGGGCTCGTGGTAGGTGGTGTGCGTGTCCTTGAGTATCATCTCGAACACGCATCCCTCCGCGATTTTCACCGTCTCGCTGATGCGCCTGCGGATGAAGTGCGTGTCCGTCGTCGCCAGCATATCGGTAGGATTCGGCTTCCAGGAAAAGATGTAGCGACCTTGCAGGCCCTCGGCCGCGACGCGCACATCGGTCCACGGGCTGACCGAGACGCGCCGCAAGTGCGGGACCTTCTTGACCACCTCCAATTTGTGCGTCAGCGACTCGCAGCAGCCGTAGCAGTTCAGGCCGAAGCGATCCAGCATCCTGGCCTGATATTGCAGCACGAACTCATCGAGCATCCGAGGCGAAACGCCGGCCATTTCCTGCGCCTCGGCGAAGCCCCACAGGTCGCGCAGCCGCACCCGCCCGTCGAAGTCAGGCGCAGGCAGTTCATCGGTATAGCCCACTCCGCCCGAGCCCACATAGTCGGAACCATTGTTCAGGTCCCAGATGCCCAGCGACTCAACGTGATCCAGCAGGCGCATCGTGCCTTCGGTCATGAAGCTCATCGCCTGGTGAACCCATTGCGGCCGCTCGCACATGTCGAGCATGATCTGGTCGAGCCCGCGCAGCCTGGCCAGTGTGCCAATCAACGAGGTTTCAACTGGCGGCCTGCGATGGATCTTGACGGTCAGTATGTCGCCGATCGCGTCGCTCATCGCCTCGAAGTTGCGCCGCGTTTGTTCCTCGTCCACAGTGAGCACGGGAGACTTCATCTTCGCCAGGTCCTCGGGCTCCTTGATCGCCGGCTTGAAAGCCCACGCCCCGCGCGCGGTGGTGCTCGGGATGTTCTCGATGGGCAGCCCCCACCCGCTGTTCGAGCAGACCAGGCCAACTCTGATCTGCGGCTCGATAACATTATCATCGCGCAGGTGTTCCCAGCGATAGACGAGGTGGCGGAGGTGCCATTCCAGCCCGCGGAAAAAGGGGTCGGAGACCTGCAGCACGTCATCCGGCAGCAGCTCGCTCCAGGCCCCCTCGGGGAATATGAGCACCATCGGCTTGATCCGCTCCAGGCGGTTGTGCCGCTTCCACATCTCGCGCCGCACCGCGTGGCGCGGGTCAGCGCCTATTTCGGCAACGCGCTTGGCAAGATCTCTGATAATCTCACTGTCAGATGTAGTCAGCGCCATGGTCTCCCTGCAACCTTCGGCCAGAAGTGACGATTAGCGAAGGCTCGGCCCGAACCGGATTTGAGGTATCCCTCGAACTCCACTGCGCGCGTGTCGTCCTCGAACAGGACTGCAGCTACGAGTTCCCACGGCACATGCTTTGATGTATGGGGCGACCTGCCAGCGTTGTGCTCCTTGACGCGCGCGTCTAGGTCTGACGTAACCCCAACATAGCGCTGGGCGGGGCAACTTATGCTACGGAGCATGTAGACGTACTTCATATCGCATTCCTTTGGCCGGTCCGGCCCGCCTCCGCAAAGGCTACGGCGGGCACCAGCCTTCGCCCTCCCACACCAACGGTTCCGGGGAGCCCTGGGATGGCTTGCCAGCCGTAGCCTTGGCGAAGGCTGGTGGGCCCGGCAGGGTTCGAACCTGCGACCGACCGGTTATGAGCCGGCTGCTCTGCCACTGAGCTACGGGCCCGGCATAGTGCGTACTTTACGATTATATCCCCGCGCGCTGCAGGCGGTCAACGTGGCCCGTCGGGCGAATACCCTTCGGTTGGCTCAGGGCAAGCGAGATTCGCCCCTACGTTCCTGCGGGCGGCCACCCTTCGACTTCGCTCAGGGCAGGCGGGGGGCCGCCCCTACGACGGGCCGATTCTCGTAGGGCAGAACCTTGCGTTCTGCCCTTGGTCTCGCGCCCAGCGGCGGGTATTCGATGGGACAGGAGGCAAGCTCCTGCCCTACGGGTGACGCGCAGCACCTACGAGAGGGAACTAGCGGATAACCGTAACGTCGCCGTGGCCTGCGCCGGGCGCAAGTTCCCTCAGGCGCTCGATAACGGCCTCGATCACCCAGTCGGGCGTGGACGCACCCGCAGCAATCCCGATCGAGTCCACCCCCTTGAGCCAGGAACACTGTATCTCATCCGCGGAGGCCACATGATGAGTGGCGGTCAACGACCGGCAGATATCGGCGAGATTCCTGGTATTGGAGCTGTGCCTGTCGCCAACGACGAGCATCAGGTCAACCTCAGCTGCTAAATGGCGCGCCGCCTCCTGCCGGTCGTTGGTGGCGTTGCAGATGGTGTCGCAAACTACGGTATCGGGGAAGCGCTTCCTGATGCGCTCGCACAACCGCACGAAGAGTTCGCGGTCCTCGGTGGTCTGGGCAACGACGCCCACCTTTTCATAGTCGGGAAGCCTGTCAATTTCCTGCTCGCTGCGCAGGACGATCCCCGCGCGAGTGTACCCCAGCACGCCGACAACCTCGGGGTGGCCCGCTTTGCCGATGATGATTATCTGCCTGCCGTCGCGCTCGAGCCTCTGGGCCTCTCGCTGCACTCGGCCGACAAAGGGGCAGGTGCCATCGAGGACGCGCAGGCCCTTATCCTGCACCTGCCGCCGGACTTGAGGAGGAATGCCGTGCGCGCGGATGAGCACCGGGCCCTGCTGAATCTGCTCCGGCGACCCGACCGTGCGTGCGCCCTGCTGCTCGAGCCGCTCGGTGACCGCGCGGCTGTGGATCAGGTCGCCGAGGACGGTTATCTGGCCGTGCTCGTGCGCCGCGTCAAGCGCCATGTTGACGGCTCGCTGAACTCCCCAGCAGAACCCGGTCTTATCGGCGACGATGATCTTCATCGAGCACGCTTGCCGCTGCTGCGCCCTGATGTTATACTGGCGCGACCTGATGCAAGATACACCCGCGAGCCGAAGCCCGCAAGAGCCGCCCTACCGGGCACGCCAGGAGGTTCGCATTGGGCGAGAAGGTTGATCTCCGCAAGTATATCGAAGAGAACAGGCTCCGGCTTGCCAGGCTGCGCACCTTCCCCGAGAAGCGCGTGCGCGGCAATCGCCGCCCGCGCAAGCCCGAGGACGCGCTCCTGTTCCAACACATGATGCGCGACCAGCGCGAGGCGTGGATACGCTGCGGCATCCTCGAGATCGTCGGCCCGATGCGCTTCCGCTTCCACCTTCCCAAGGCATAGAGAGATGCGCATCGCGATCATCTCCGACATTCACGCCAACCTGGAGGCCCTCGAGGCCGTCTTGACCAGCATCGGGCCTGCGGACCGCTTTATCTGCCTGGGCGATATCGTCGGCTACGGCCCCGATCCGAATGAATGCGTTGAGCGGGTTCGCAGTCTGCCTGGCCTGGTATGCGTTGCCGGAAACCACGACCTGGCGGCGGTCGGCAAGTACGATCACGACTGGTTCAACGCCCACGCCCGCGCAGCCATCCAATGGACGCAGCAGCACCTGAGCCAATCGAGCCGCGAGTTCCTGGAGCAATTGCCGCTGACCGCCCAGGTGGAGCAACTGACACTCGTGCACGGGGCGCTTCCCGAGCCGATGGACTACATCACCGGGCCTGCGGAGGCGCTTTCCACGTTTCAAACGATGCCGACCCCCGTTTGCCTGATCGGCCACACCCACGTCGCCGAGTATTACCGCCTGGCGATGCCGGCGGAAGCGCCCGGGAGCCTGGCGCGCCTGGAACACCGCTATCTGACCGAGGGCGGCAGCATCGCGCTCGAACCCGAATTTGCATACGTGATCAACTGCGGCAGCATAGGCCAGCCCAGAGACGGAAACCCGGACGCGGCCTGCGGAATCTTCGACGACGAGAGGAGAACTATCGAGGTGCGCAGGGTCCCCTACCCCATCGAGCAGGTCCAGCGCAAGATGACTGAGGCCAGCCTCCCGTTTCTGCTCGCGGAGCGGCTTACCTACGGGCGGTAGGCAGTCCCGCTGCGGAGCTGCTCGCGGCCCGCTGTTACTTCCGGCGCACGGTCACGTGCCCGTCTGCGTAGCAGAGGACTTCCTCGGGGCCACCGAGATCGAGCACCGCGACTATCGTGTTGGCCGCGTCAGCAATGTCACTGAGGTTGGTCCCCTCCGGGAGCAAGTACTTGAAGATGAACTGGTCCGGCTGGGCCGGATGGTAGAACAGTTCCTGCGACGTGAGGTAGGGCGCAATTGCCTCTGCAATGTCCGCCCCTGAAGGCGGAAAGGCATGGTCGTGATCCTCGGCATACATCAGCAGCGCAAGCGCTATCTGCTTCGCATTGCTCACCGCTTCCTGCCGAATCATTTCCTCTGTCACCGGGACCCCGAGCGCGATGCGCTCCCTGACCCTCAGAGGTCTGCTGTTCACGTCCGCCGCGCACAGGTCACCATCTGCGAGGAATGCCAGCGCCTCTCCGTCATCCGACCATTTGACCGGAGAATCGGCGTCCACCACGCCGACCATCATCTGGCGACCCGCGTCAGGGCCAGTCGCCGCTGCAAGCCACAGCGTCGGAACGGTTGCCACAGTCTCCCGCCGGTCGTCGTTGACTGGATAGCCCCGTATGTACGCGACAATCTGGCTGTCGGGCGACCAGGCGGCGAACCTGCTCGCCCCGTTCCAGGTCAGGCGCAGGCCAGCGCCTGACGTTAAGTCGCGCACAACCAGGTCCGTGCCTGCGCCGGTGATCGCGCGCGCGATCCTCGCTCCATCCGGAGATGGACGGGTGTCATCGGAAGCGCGGCGCTCCTGCTTCTTCTTCTCGCCGGTTTCCAGGTCACACACAACCTGGCAGGACGCGGTGCTCCCATCCGGCTGCTGCTGTACGGCCCTGTAGGAGAGGAACCTCCCGCTGGCATCGAAACTCAAGCCCTCGCCCCACTCCCCCAGGGACTGCCGGGAATCGTCTCGCAGGTTCAGCACGACTATTTCCTTCGCCCCCTCCTCTCCCGGGCGCTGCGGAAGTTGCCGGCACGCGACAGCAACGCGCTCCGCCTTGGAAGGGCAAGCGAACGAGCCGATCTCAGCCGCAGAGAAGATCCTCCGCGGTTTCAGTTTTGCCATCTCCGACCCTTTTCTGCTGACGGCGAGCAGCCAGAGCCCGGCGCTCTCACCCCTCCGGCCGGAGGTGCTGACCAATAGCGAGTCCCCATCAGCGGACCAGCCCAGGCGTCCCGACGAGCCGGGCAAGTCGGCGGTAATCGGCCGACCGCCATACCGCAGCACCAGGCCGACGATGACCCTCCCGTAAGATCGGGCAGCGTAGGCGAGCAATTCGCCACGCGGACACCAGGCGAAATCGGCGACCCGATCCCCGGTCGTCAGGTGCTGCTTCGACCCGGTGGAGACCAGTTGTTCACCGACGAGCAGGGTGTTCGGTTCGCGGACGAATTCGGCCGCCGCTCCCGGCGCAGCCGACACCACCAACGACAGGACCAGACCCTCCCACAGCCTGCGCATGACGGCACCTCCAAGAATGCTGACGCAGTTAGCCGTCGCGGTTGTCTAGCGGGATACCGATGAAGGCACTGAAATGGAGCGCCAGGTCATTCGCGGTCTTCGGGCAGGGAGGTCAGTTGGCGGACGCTGTTGCGGAAGCGCACTATCTCGTCCGGCGATATCGGGCCCATCGCCTCGAACTTCTTGAGTTCGGAGCGCGTGGGGCGGCGGACCGGCTGGCGCAGCACGGCGGGATCCCACTCCTTCTCCTGCACGCGGTACTCGCCCACCTTCTTGCAGTGGCGGCAGCGGTAGCGCACGTAGACATACTGGGTGCCGAAGAGCGATGTCAGGTAACCGCGCTGCAGCACATCGCGCGCCAACACCCGCTGGCCGCAGCGGCACCTGATGACGGATTGGGACGCCATCATTCCCTCCTCAGCGCTTCGACAGCGCTGCCTCTTCCAGCAAGAACTTGCTGGCCTTCATCTCCTTGGGCACAGGTATGCGGTAATAGCCGGTGAAGCAGGCCAGGCAGAACTTGTCTTTGGGAAGGTTGACTGCCTTCAATAGCCCACCCAGGCTCAGGAAGCCAAGCGTGTCAGCGCCCAGGAATTGCCGCATTTCCTCGATGCTCATCCTGGCGCCCAGCAGATCGCGCCGGTCGGGCGTATCAATGCCGTAAAAGCAGGGGTAGGCATAAGGCGGCGCGCTGATGCGCATGTGGACCTCCACCGCGCCCGCCTCGCGGATCATGCGCACGATCTGCTGGCTGGTGGTGCCGCGCACGATGGTGTCCTCGACGACCACCACGCGCTTGCCCGATAGCGTCTCGCGCAGCGGGGTGAGCTTCATGCGCACGCCCAGTTCCCTCATGCGCTGCTCGGGCTGAATGAAGGTGCGGTGGATGTAGCGGTTCTTGATCAGGCCTTCCCCGAACGGGATGCGGCTCGCCTCGGCGAACCCGATCGCCGCCGGCCAGCCCGTGTCGGGAACCGGGATTACGACATCGGCGCTCACGGGATGCTCCGCAGCCAGTTGCTGCCCCATGCGCCTGCGCACCATGTGCAGCGTCTTGCCGTAAATGCGGCTGTCGGGGCGCGCGAAATAAACGAACTCGAACATGCACATCGAGGGCTTCGGAGCGATGGAACACGAGTGGCTGCGCGGCTCGCTGCCGTCGAACACCACCACCTCGCCGGGCTCGATCTCGCGAACGAACCGCGCCCCCACGACGTTGAGCGCGCAGGTTTCGCTCGCCACCGCATAGTGCCCGCCGTCGAGCAATCCAACCGACAATGGCCGCAGCCCCCACGGGTCGCGGAAAGCGACCAGTTTGTCACTGGTCACAAGGGTTACCGAGTAGGCACCGCGCAGCCGCAGCATCACGCGTAGGATGGCTTCCTCGACCGTATCGCACTTCTCCCATTCGGCTGCGATCAGGTGGGCAATCAGTTCGCTGTCGGTGCTCGATTCGGGGATGATGCCCTGCTGCCTGACGATCGCATCGAGTTCGTCGGCGTTGACCAGGTTGCCATTGTGGCCCATCGCCAGCGTTCCCTTTGCGCTGTTAACCACGATGGGCTGCGCGTTGCACAGCAGGCTCGACCCGGTGGTGGAGTAGCGGTTGTGCCCGATCGCAATGTGGCCCTGCAGTCCGTGAAGTTCGGCTTCGCCGAAAACCTGGGTTACCAGCCCCATGCCCCTGTGACAGATGACGCGCTGACCGTCGGCGACAGCGATGCCCGCGCTCTCCTGGCCCCTGTGCTGCAGGGCAAAGATGCCGAAGAAGGCCAGCCTGGCAACGTCCTCGCCAGGGGCATACACGCCGAAGACGCCGCAAGCCTCGCGCATCTCCACAGGAGAGGTTCGCTCTATTCCATGGCGCATTTCAGGCCCCCCTCGTAGGCTGCTTCAATACCCGCCACAGGAACGTCAACAGCGGCCCCTGCCGCTCCGGCGAGCGAGATGGTAAGCCTGTCTCCACCCGCCTCGCCCAATTGCGTGATCGGCACGCCGGCCTTTGCGGCCTCGCTCATCACGGCGGCCAGGTTGTGCGGCGCTGTCGAGAAGAGAATGCGGGACTGGGACTCGGAAAACAGCCACTCGGCTGCGCCCAGACCCTCTTTTTCGGGCAACTCGATGCGCGCACCCAGGCCGCCCTGCACGCAGCACTCCGCCACGGCAACCCCCAGGCCGCCATCGGAACAGTCGTGAGCAGAACGCGCCAGTCCGGCGCCTATAACCTTCAAGCAGAACTCCTGCACTTTTCTCTCGACCTCCAGGTCAATCGAAGGCGGCCGCCCCGCCACCAGGCCGTGGACGACCTTCAAGTACTCGCTTCCCCCGAGTTCGGGCTTTGTCTGTCCGGCGAGCAAAACCACGTCCCCTGCCCGCTTGAACCTGGGGTCGCAGCGCTTCTCCACATCTGGTAATACCCCAACCATGCCCATGATAGGCGTCGGGTAGATGGCAGCATCGGGGGCTTCGTTGTAAAAACTCACATTTCCGCTCACCACCGCCAGTTCCAGCGCGCGGCAGGCCTCAACAACGCCCTCCACGCACCTTGCGAACTGCCAGTAGCGGTCCGGCTTGTCGGGGTTGCCGAAATTCAGGCCGTCGGTAATGGCCGCAGGTTGGGCACCCACGCAAGCCACGTTCCTGGCGGCCTCGGCCACGGCAATCTGGGCGCCCACGTATGGATCCAGGTAGCAGTAGCGGCCATGCCCATCCATGGTGAGGGCAAGCCCCTCGCGCCTTCCCCTCAGGCGCAAGACAGCGGCATCCGCCCCCGGGAGCACTGTGGTATTGGTCTGCACCATGTGGTCATACTGCTCGAAAACCCACCTCTTGCTCGCCACATTGGGCGATTGGACCACGTCCCGGAGCACCTTGTTCCAGTCAGCCGGCACAGGCAGATCCGACAGCGAACGGGCCTGCACTTCGTCAAGGTAGGCGGGACGGACCTGCTCCGGACTGTAGATGGGGGCCTTGGCAAGCGCCGCGGCGGAGATCTCGGCAGCCAGTTCTTGTCCATCCCGTATGCGAAGCACCGGGTCAGCGGTTATCCTGCCGATAACGCAGGCATTCAGGCCCCATTTCCTGAATATCACCGCCGCCTCGTCCTCGCGCCCGCGCTGGACCACCAGGAGCATTCTCTCCTGGGATTCGGACATCATCAGTTCCCAGGGCAGCATGCCCTGCTCCCGCCTGGGCACCAGTTGAAGGTCAACATCCATCCCGACCTCGCCCGCTGCGGCCATCTCGGAGGTCGTGCAGGTGAGGCCTGCGGCTCCCATATCCTTCATTGCGACAACGGCGCCGGTGGCTGCTGCCTCGAGACATGCCTCAAGCAGGCATTTCTCGGCAAACGGGTCGCCGATCTGAACCGTGGGGCGCTTCTCGTCCTCGGCGCTGAACTCGTGGCTGGCCAGGATGCTGCACCCTCCAATGCCATCGCGGCCGGTCGAGTTGCCCACGTACATCACCGCATTCCCCGGCCCTTTCGCCGCGGAGGGCATTATCTTGTCGCCCTCGACCACGCCCAGGCACATCACATTCACGAGGCAATTGCCCTTGTAGCACTCCTCGAACTCGATCTCGCCGCCGACCGTGGGCACGCCAATGCAGTTGCCGTAGAACTGTATGCCGTCCACCACGCCCGCCAGCAGGAAGCGCGCGTTTGCCTCTTTGAGCTCGCCGAAGCGCAAGGAGTTCATGAGCGCAATCGGGCGCGCGCCCATCGTGAAGATGTCGCGCAGGATGCCCCCCACCCCGGTGGCCGCGCCCTGCTTGGGCTCCACCTGGGAGGGGTGGTTGTGGCTTTCCACCTTGAACAGGACGGCGAGCCCGCCGGGCAACTGTATTCCGCCGGCATCGCCGCCCACCACGACGGGATACTTGCCCGTTCTGGGCAGCAACGAAAGCAGCCGCCGCGAGCGCGGGTAGCCGCAGTGCTCCGACCATTCGACGGAAAACATCGCCAGTTCAGTCGGGGTAGGCTCGCGGGACAGGATCTGCTCGATCCGGGTGTACTCTTCGTCCGTCAGCCCAAGTGCACGCCAAACCGATGCTTCAATCATCGGCAGTCTTCATAATGCCACACGCAATCCAAACTGTCAATCTAGACGCGCCGCCGCCGCGAGGGCCTTGTGCGCCTCTCGCGACGCGCCAGCAAGGCTCGTCACCCGCTCTGTTTCCGCACCTGCTCGAAGTCCTGCCTGGCGACGCCCGCCTGCCGCAGGATGCGGCTCAACAGGGCATCGTCAATCTCCTGGGAGCCATGCGGGTTAGGCAACGCCAGGCGAAACACACCCTTCACCATCATCTCATGCCGCGTGCCGGATTCCGGGCCCTCGAATCCAAGCCGACGCAGGCAGCGGATCAACTCGCGGCGGCTAATCGGCAACAGCCCCTGCTTCTGCCTTCTGGTTCAGGTCTAGCCCTTCGATGACCGGGATGTGGTGGCCACGCCGAAGCCCCACCAGCAGCCAGTCCTCCAGGACCTCGCGCAGCGTCTGCCGGCACTGCTCCAGCGTGGCACCTTCGGCCCAGACCCCCTGCAGAGGCGGGATCTCGCCCCAGTAGCGCCCATTCTCCATTATCTCGTAGTGCGCCCCTGCCATCGCCTTCTCGACGTATTCGATCAGCATTTTTCATCCGCTCCAATCGGCCCCGGTCGCTGTTCGGCGCCGTCATGCGCTCCCAACCTACGGCGGCCGCCCCTCCTAGTCAACTGCCTGAACGCGAAAGGCCGTATCCGAGTCGGCCATGCAGCCATACAGGTAGGTGGCGAGACGCCCGACATTTCGTGCTAGTAACTCAAACGCGCAACCCTCCCCGGGGTCGCGCAGTACACCCACGGCGTCGTCAAGGAAATCACCTGCCATCCACAATTTACACCCATCCTTCAAGCACGGCTCTCCGCCCATGAACGGGCAGCAAGTGCCCTCCTCCTCCGTCTTCTCCTGATCCACCTTCTGCCTTCCTCTCTGTAACCTAACTCACCGCGACGCACCCGCTTTGGCGCTAATGACCTCGACGATGACGCGATCAGCCTGTTCGCCCAGCACAACGCTCGCGTCGAGGATCTCCAGGCCCACGAGTTTGCCGTCCGGCCCGAAATCCGCGACCACGTCTTCAGAAATGGGACGGTTCTCCGCCATGCCTGGGGCTACTGGCCGGAACCGGATGTAGAGAGCGTCCACCTCAGGATCGTATTCGATCTTCATCTTTCGCCAGACCCCTGCCCTACTCCTCCACGAAGACCCCGCCCACCAGGCCGCTGACCATGCCCTCGAAAACGAAGCGGCCGTCGGTGCTGCCCAGCATCTGCTCACAGCAGCGCTCCGGGTGGGGCATCATGCCCAGCACGTTGCGCTTCCGGTTGCAGATGCCGGCGATATTCCCTACCGAGCCATTGGGGTTGGCCTCGGGCGTTATGGCACCCCTCTCGTCGCAGTAGCGAAAGACGATCTGCTCGCTGGCCTCGAGTTCCGCGAGCGTCTGCTCGTCGGCGTAATATCGTCCTTCCCCGTGGGCGATAGGCATGCGCCACACAGCCCCGCGCCTCGCCAGCCGCGTGAAGACCGTGTCGTGCGTCTCGACGCGCAGGTTCACATACTTGCACGAGAAGCGCTGGTGCGCATTGCGCAGCATCGCTCCCGGCAGCAAACCTGCCTCCAGCAATATCTGGAACCCGTTGCAGATGCCGATCACCAGCCCGCCCTTTTCGGCGAATTCGGCCACCGCCTCCATCACCGGCGCAAAGCGCGCGATGGCGCCCGTGCGCAGGTAGTCGCCGTAGGTAAACCCGCCCGGCAGAACGATGCCATCGAAGCGCGAAAGGTCCCGCTCCTCGTGCCAGATGTATTCCGTCGGCACCCCTACCACGTCGCGCAATGCGTGATAGCAATCCGCATCGCAGTTCGAGCCCGGAAATATCACCACGCCGAACTTCTTCACCTTATTCGTATCCCAAGACCACCAAGTGTCATTCTGAGCGAAGCGAAGAATCTCTCTTGAGTGGGATTCTTCGTCCCGACTGCGTCGGGACTCAGAATGACGAACTTGTCAACCATTGATCGTTGCCCCGCCAGTTCACTGCCGAACAGAAACCCTTCACTTCTGGCCTTCGAGTTCGAAGCGGTAGTCCTCGATGATCGGGTTGGCGAGCAGCTTCTTGCACATCTCATCCACATGTTGGCGAATCTCGGCCTGGCTGCCGTCAGCCAGCGCAACCTCGATGTATTTCCCCATTCTGACCTCGTCCACGCCCGCAAAGCCCAGGTTTCGCAAGGCCTTCTGCACCGTCGCCCCCTGGGCATCGAGAACGGTGGGCTTCAGCGTAATCACGATGCGCGCTCTCATTTTACCTTTGTCCCTCATATCCCCATTCGCTCGAAAATGCGATCAACCTGCCGCAGGTGGTGTTTCAGATCGAAGCAGGCCGCCAGTTCCTGCCGCGAAAGCCTACTCTTGACCTCCGGGTCCGCCCAGAGGCTCGCAGCGAAATCCGCCCCCTTCTCCCAGGCAGCCATCGCATGGCGCTGGACGGTGGAGTACGCATTCTCGCGGCTCATCCCCTTGCGCATCAGCGCCACGAGCACCGCCTCGCTGAACGCAAGCGGCCCGGTGCGCGCCATGTTTTCTTTCATCCGCTCCGGATAGACACGCAGACCCTTCACGACATCGGTGAATCTGCGCATCATGTAATCCGCGAGCATGCTACTGTCCGGCAAGACTATCCGCTCTGCCGCGGAGTTGGTGATATCGCGCTCGTGCCAGGTGGCGATCGCCTCGATAGCAGGGAGCACATAAGATCTCATCACCCTCGCCAGGCTGGTGATGGTTTCGCAAGCGATGGGGTTGCGCTTGTGCGGCATCGCCGATGAGCCGCGCTGCCCCGCGTGGAAAGGCTCCTCTACCTCGAGCACCTCGGTTCGCTGGAGGTTGCGAATCTCGGTGGCGAACTGCTCCAGCGAGCCAGCCAGCAATGCGAGCGCGCAGACGTAGTGGGCGTGCCGGTCGCGCTGCAGGATCTGCGTCGAGGCTGGTGACGGCTTCAAGCCCAGGCGCGCGCAGACGAACTCCTCGACGCGCGGGTCTATATTGCCATAGACCCCCACGGCGCCGGAGATCTTGCCATAGGAAACGCTTTCCTTTGCTTGCAGAAGGCGCTCTTTGCCGCGCTGGAGAGCCGCCAGCCAGACCGCGAGTTTCGCGCCGAACGTGATTGGCTCTGCATGCACTCCGTGGGTGCGCCCCATCATCGGAGTGTACTTGTGCTCCCTGGCGCGTTCCCGCACCGCTTCGCATAAAGCATCCAGGTCTTTCTCAAGTATTTCGCATGATTCGCGCAACAGGAGTACGAGAGCGGTATCCTCGATGTCATAAGAGGTGATCCCAAGATGCAGGTACCGCGCTTCCTCGCCCAGGCTTTCGGACACCGACTTGAGAAACGCGAGCATGTCGTGCCGGATGGGCTGCTCCCCCGGCGGAAGAGGCTTCCCGGGCACGAGCCCCTCCAGTTGCTCGATGCGCTCGACATCGAAGCGGGCGTTCTTGCGCAGGGCCTGCGCCGCCTCTCGCGGGATTTCCCCGATCTGGGCCAGCCCCTCGGCGACCAGCAGTTCGACCTCGAGCCACTTTGCAAACTTGTTCTGCGCCGACCAGACGGCTTGCATCTCAGGATAGCAGTAGCGCTCGATCATGCGCGTTTCCTCCGCTGGCCCAGCCGCTTGCGATAGGATGAAAGGGCCTTGCCAAGTGCGCGGTCCTCCAATGCCAGCATCTGGGCGGCGAGGATGCCCGCGTTCTTGGCCCCGTCAATGCCAACCGTGGCCACCGGCACGCCTGCCGGCATCTGGAACGTGGAAAGCAAGGCGTCCAGGCCCGCCAGGTCCCTGCCGCTGAGCGGCACGCCGATCACCGGCAAGGTGGTATTGGCCGCCACTGCGCCCGCAAGGTGTGCGGCCTTTCCCGCGCCGGCGATGATTATCTTGAACCCCTTTCTCGCGGCGGAGCGCGCGAACGAACTGACCTTGCCTGGCGTTCGGTGAGCGGACATGACGTGCAATTCGTGCTCGATGCCCAGGGTTTCGAGCACCTGCGCCGCCTGCTCCATCACTGCGCGATCGGACTCGCTTCCCATCAATATCGCAACGCGGCCTGTCATCTCTCGCTAATGATCATCGAACAATGCGCTAACCGATTCTCCGGTGTGGATGCGCTTTATCGCCTCTCCGAAAAGGTTCGCCACCGAGAGCACCGTAATCTTGTCAATGCGTTTCTCGGGCGGCACGCGCACCGAATCGGTAACCACCACTTCCTTGACCCGCAGGCCGCGGATTCTCTCCACCGCCGCCCCGCTCAGAACGCCGTGCGCTGCCCCCACGTAGATGTCGCCCACGCCGATCTTCTCGAGCACTGCCACGGTTTCTGCCAGCGAGGTCGCCGCTGCGATCTCGTCGTCGAAGATCAGGATATTCTTGCCGGCGACCTCGCCTACCACGGAGCGCACCTCTACCTCGGTGTCGCTCACCCGGCGCTTGTCGGCGAATCCCATCGGCAGATCGAGCCACGAAGCATAGGCGCCTACGCGCTTGGCGCTCCCCGCGTCGGCGGCGAACGCCACGAAATTGCGCAGGTCGAGTTTCGACTTGAAATACCTCGACAACGCGGGTGTGGACAACAACTGGTCGCAGGGGACGCTGAAGAATCCCTGCACCTGCGCGGAGTGCAGGGTCATGGTCAAGACGCGGTTGGCGCCCGCTGTAACCAGCAGATCGGCGATCAGCCTGGCGGCGACGGAAATCCGCGGCATGTCTTTCTTGTCCGAGCGGGCGTAGGAGTAGTATGGTATCACTGCCGTGGTACGCCACGCCGAGGCGCTCCTCAGGCTGTCGAGCATGATGAGCAGCTCGAGGGTGTCCCGCGGGGTGAGCAGCGTCTGGACAACGAACACATCGCGTTCGCGGACGTTCTCGCCAATCTGTACGAAGATGTTCTCGTTGGAGTATTGGCGTATTTCCGCCCGCCCGAGTTCCACCCCCAGCTGGTTGCAAATCGCGAGCGCGAGTTCCGGGTTGGAGGTGCCGGAGAATATCTTCAGCGGATCTTGCACGCCTGCTCCTGTTCCAGGGCGCGCCGCGCGATATCCCCGCGCCAGTGCGCGCCACCGAACTGTATCGTGTTCACTGCGGCATATGCTCTTTCTATCGCCCCGGCGAAATCTGGGGCAGCGGCAGTCACCCCTAGCACGCGCCCGCCGGCCGTCACCACATCGCTGTCTTTCTTTGCCGTGCCGGCGTGGAAGATCGTCACCTGTGGCAGCCCCTTTACCTCATCGAGGCCGCTGATCCTCTTGCCCACCTCGTATGGGCCCGGGTAGCCGCCCGAGGCCATCACCACGCAAACGCACTTATCGTTCGACCATTCTCCACTTGCTCGCTCCAGCCTGCCCTCCACCGCGGCAACCACCAGTTCCACGAGGTCGCTCTCCAGCAGCGGCACGATCGCCTGGGCCTCGGGGTCCCCAAAACGGCAGTTGAATTCGAGCACTTTCAACCCGTGCCTCGTCAGGATCAGGCCGGCATAGAGCACGCCCGACAATGGACAACCTTCATTCGCGAGCGCAGCCAGGGTGGGCTTGATGACATCTTCCAGGGCCTGGCGCTGGAGGTCCTCGTCTGCCACCGGAACCGGGCTGTAGCAGCCCATTCCTCCTGTGTTCGGGCCGCGATCACCGTCGAACACGGCCTTGTGGTCCTGCACGGGCTGCATCGCCAGGCAGTGGGTCCCCTGCGCGAAGGCCATCAGCGACAGTTCCTGGCCCTCCAGGCATTCTTCTATCACTACGCGGCTGCCGGCATCGCCGAAGACGCGCTCGACCATCGCTTCGCGAATCGCGGCCTGCGCTTGCTCGCGAGTGCGCGCCACCGTGACGCCCTTGCCCGCCGCGAGCCCGTCCGCCTTGACCACCATGGGCGCATCGTGAGCCCTCACGTGCCGGAGCGCCTTGTCCGCATCGTCGAACACTGCGAAGTCGGCGGTCGGGATGCCGTATTTCGCCATCAACTCCTTGGCGAACACCTTGCTCGACTCGATGCTTGCAGCCGCTTTGTCGGGGCCGAAGACCGGAAGCCCGCGCGACTTGAATTCGTCCACGATCCCCTCGGCCAGCGGCGCCTCAGGGCCCACCACGCACAGATCAACCTTGCGGTCCGCGGCAAGGTTGGCCAGCGCGGCGATGTCGCCGGCCTTGATGGGAACGCACTCGGCCTGCTCTGCGATGCCGGCGTTTCCAGGCGCGCAGATGATCTGCTTCACGCGCGCGCTCTGTGCAATCTTCCAGACCAGCGCGTGCTCGCGGCCGCCGGAGCCGACAACCAGCACTTTCATGAGCCGTCCACCCCGGGCTCTTCTTGCTTCTCGCCCTGTGGCTTCTTGACCTCGTACTCTCTGCGCACTTGATCGAGATATGCGAGCATCTGCTGTTCAAGTGCGCGCTGCTGTTCTCGTATCAAGCGCACGTTCCTCACCGACTCGGCCAGTGCCAGCACGAGCCCCGCCGCGAAGATCAGCCCCGACGCAGCCAGCAGCACCACCTTGGCGAAGCCGGGAGCAAGCACCGCGCCCGCCAGGACGATCAAGGATATGCCCACGACCAGAACGTAAAGCCGCTCCCGGAAAGACTGCACCCACCCCACCACCAGGCAGACCCCCAGGAAGCCCACCACTGCTGCGACAATGACGCCGGTCCCCATCATGTCGGACCCTATTCCGCATAATCCGGGGTGCGATACTCTTCCAGCGGGTCAAAGCGGATGTGACGGCCTGTCCAGGTCAAGGGAGCGGTGTCCGTGGGGCCGTTGCGGTGCTTGGCGACGATGATCTCGGCAGCCGCCGTGTCGAGCTCGCCGTAGCCAGCCTTCACCAGTTCCGGCTTGCCATAGTATGCCGGGCGATAAACGAAGAGCACCAGGTCCGCCTCGGCCTCGATCGAGCCGCTCTCGCGCAGGTCCGAGAGCAGCGGCCGCTTGGGCTCGCGTTCCTCGACCCTGCGGCTGAGCTGCGAGAGGGCGATCACTGGCACGCGCATCTCCTTGGCCAGGGCCTTGAGCCCGCGCGCGACCTGAGAGATTTCCTGGGTCCGGTTCTCGAACCTGCCCTCGCCGCGCACCAGCTGCAGGTAATCCACGACCACCATCCCCAAGTCCTGCACCTCGGCCATCAACCGCCTGATTCTGCCCTTCATCTTCAAGGTCGTGATGTCGGGCGCATCGTCAACATAGATCGCCGTATCGTACAGCAGCGCGCTGCCGTGCACCAGCCTTTCCGCCTCCTCGTCGCTGGCCATGCCCTGGCGCAGCGCGTACATGTCAACGCGCGACTCCGAGCACAGCAGGCGAAGGGCCAGTTGCTCCTTCGAGGTCTCCAGGCTGAAGAAGGCCACCGGCCTGCGCTCCCTGATTGCCACATGAGCGGCGATGTTCAGGGCGAGAGCGGTCTTCCCCATCGAGGGCCGGCCGGCCAGGATAATCAGGTCGCCGGGCTGGAAGCCGCAAGTGATCTGGTCAATGGCGACGAACCCGCTCGGCAGCCCGGTGACCGGGGATTCCTTGTCGCGCAGCGATTGCAGGTCGTCGAAGGCCTGCCTGATGAGCGGCTTGAGTGGCACGAACCCCTCGCCGACCGTGCGCTGCCCCGCCTCGAAGACCGCGTGCTCTGCGGCGTCAACCACGCTCTCGGTGTCCCTCGAAGTCTCATGGGCCAGTGACATGACCTGGTGCGATGCGTTTATCAACTGCCTTCGCACCGAGCGATCAAGCACCACGCGCGCATAGTGCTCCACGTTCGTGGCCGTGGGCACGGCATCGTAAAGGGTGACCAGGTAGGGGTGCCCCCCGCTCGCCTCCAGCAGGCTCTGGTCCTGCAGGTGTAGGCCCACGGTGCGGATGTCCACCGGGACCCCGCGATCGAAGAGCCCGGTGACGGCGTCGAAGATCACCTTGTGCGCTTCCCAGTAGAAGTCATCGCGCCGGAGCATACCCGCCACGCGCGCAATGGCGTCGCGCTCGAGCATCATGGCGCCCAGGACTGCCTGTTCGGCCTCACGGCTGTGCGGGGGTAAGCGATCGCTAAGGCCGGCGACTTCTCGGGCGGGTTCCATCGCTTCGTCCTTTCTTCCGCTGCCGCGGCACTAACACAGACTACTCTTGCGCCTCGGCTTGCCTCGACTCTGGCGTCTCGACCTCGGGAGCGGGAGCCGCGCTCGCCTGCTCCTGCTGGGGGAGTTCTGCGACCTCGGCCGCGGGCACTGGCTCAACCATGACTTTCATTTGTGCGCGCACGTCTCCGTGCAGTCTTATGTTGACAACGTGTTCGCCGAGAGATTTGATGGCATCCGGTATCTCGACCCGGCGCTTGTCAATCTCGATGCCGTGGTCGCGAGAAAGGTGTTCCGCGATATCGGCGGCGGTCACGGACCCGTACAGGCGCCCGGCCTCGCCGGCCTTCGCCTGGATGACGAGGGCCGTTTGCTCTATGCGATGCGCCACCCCGCGGGCATCGAAGGCCATCTTGTCCAGCCGCCTCTGGGCCCCGCGCAGGTGATGCTGCAACTGGCGCTGGTTGCCCTCGTCCGCGATCACCGCCAGTTTTCTTGGCAGCAGGTAGTTGCGCGCATATCCTGGAGCAACATCAACCACTTTGCCAGGTTCCCCCAGATTGGGAACCGTATTGATCAGGATAACCTTCATCCCGCGTTCCTCCACTCATGGATAGGGGGCCCAGGGCCTCCCCGAGGTGTACACGATGCGCCAGTGCCCTTGCTCGCGCGCGAGCACGAAGCTCTTCACGGCCGGGTCTTCCAGCAAGGGCACGTTCACCTTCGCCCGCCCGTCGGGCGATTCCTGCACCTGCGCCTTTTCGAAGTCGTAGATTATGCTGCTCTCCTTGGCCTCAGCCTCGAATCGGGCAATCGGGTGCTTGCGCTGCGACGCCGTGGTCAGCACGGCGTGCGCAGCAGCGTAATTCCCATTCTCAAGATTGTGAATGTAGTCGGCAACCACGCGCTTTGCCTGCTCGGGCTGAAAGCCAGCGCCGGGTCTCGGCCCGTGTGGCGCGAGGGGCGCGGCGGTGCGACGAGCACAGCCGCCGACGGCGCAGATCGAGAACAGAATGAGAGGAAGTGAGAGCCGCTTCACGTGCCGGTCCCCAGCGCGCGCATAATTCTACCACGCACGCGCCCTCAGGTCAAGCACAAATGCTAACTGTAATTGCCAACTCTGCGCGCGACTGCTAACACCCCGCGGGAGGGATTTCGCAGCCGCGCTGGCTGACCGGGCGCGGCTTCTCCGGCTGAGCCCTTCGGGCCGCCGTCCCGGCCCCGACGGAGTCGGGGCGCAGGGACCGAACCCGTGCATCCCGCGGGGTCGGGAGACCCCGCGCCCAGTGAGCGGTTACTGCTAACTGCCGCTGACGGTGCCTGCGAGCCTGAGCAGTGCAGCCTGCGTCAACTCCCCGAACTTGGGCCCGAACAGCGACAGCGAGCGTTCGTAGCCGCCCTTGGCCTCGCCTGGGCCGAAGTCGTAATTGTATTCCGCCTCGGTGAGTATGTATCCTAGCTGATCGTTGGCAAGCCCGACGAAGAACGGCGTTTTCCCCGACTTTCGGAGTTCCGCCTTCGCCGCGCGCCCGATCTCCGCGATGCATTCGCCGGGAACGGCGACCAGCAAGGCGCCGTCCAGCGCGATGCTCATGAATGGCGCGGTCGCTTTCGGCATCAGGGGGAGCGTGGGCGGCGGCAGGGCTACCTCCTCATAGGCGGCCTTTATCGTGATCTCGCCCTGAGGCTTGATCGTCCCCCGGGTCTCCAGAGCCTTGGCTGCCAGCGCCTCGCCAAGCGCCCTGGCGCGCGCGTACTGATCGCCCGCGGCGTTCGTCGGGTTGCCGGGCGACTGATCGCCCTGCGCGCCATTGAGGAATACTGCCACGGCGCCCAGTTCGCGCTGCACATAGTCATAGATCCCCCGTGGGAAATCCGCCGTTATCAGCACCGGCTGGCCGCTCACCACGGTGCCGTGCGCCGCGAAGTTGACCACCACAGCCACGGGCTTGCCGTTCGCCGAGTCAACGCGGATGACGCTCATCATCTCGTCGGTCAATCCGCCGTCGTGGCGCCGGTTGTGACTCGCGTTCTTGATGGTTCCTTCAGCGGCGCCGAACACCGCCGGCTGAAGGCGGGAATCCGCCGTCGCGATGGCCTCGATTATCGCCGAGGTCACGCTGTCAAAGACGTCCTGGCGGAACTTGCCGAAAAAGAGCTCCAGCGCGGGAACGGGGTAAAGGTGGCCTGGCCCGGAATGCGTATGAGTCGCTGCCAGCAGCAGGTGGTCGGACGTTATCCCGGTCTTCTGTATGCCCTTCACCACCGCGGCGCGCATCTCGGCACCAATGCCCAACACGTCAAGGCCCACGAGCGCGATTTTCGCGCGCCCGTCGTCGAGCACGAGAGCGTGGGCGGCAACGGGGTCGTGAACTCCCTCGTGAGGGGATTTCGCGCGGTCGCCGTAGCCGCAGGTAATGGCCCCCTCCGGCACCTTTATGTCCACCGCCGCGGCTCCCGCCCGCAGCGCCCCAGCGTCGGCCGCGGCTGCGAAAAACACCACGGCTAGAACCGCGACAAGCATGATCCCAACAACACGCCTCATTCAAGACCTCCTCTCATCATTCGTACCAAACGGCCGCCTGAGTCGCCTACCTTCGCTCGATGGTGCGGCGGGCCTCCGAGATTGCGGCCTCGTAAACGCGCTTCAGGGGGACAGCGCCCGCCTGAGCGACCTTGCGGCAGTCATCGTATTCCGGCGAGATATTCGCCGCGCCGGCGAAGCGGCCTACCTTCACGCGCACGTTCCCCCACGGCGTGCTCACCTCGATGGTCTGGCGCGGGATGGAACTGCGCACCACTTCGGAGTAGCGCACGCCGAGAGTCGTCGTCTCCGAAAAGAGAACCTCCTGCAGCGCGGTCCTCTTCGTGACTTCGGCGAGCACCACCAGCATCGTCGCCGGCCTGCCCTTCTTCATCGTGATCGGCGTCAGAAAAACGTCGAGCGCTCCGGCCTCGAAGAGCTTCTCGCACACGTGCTCGAAGAACTCGGGGTTCATGTCGTCAATGTTGGTTTCGAGCAGCGCAAGCCGCTCTTCGGAGAGCGCAACCTCAGCCTCGCCCAGCATCAGCCGCAGGACATTGGGCACGGGCAGGTCCCGCGTCCCGGCTCCGCAGCCGACCTTTGACAGCCGCATGGAGGGCATCGGGCCGAAACTCTCGCAGGCCACGCGCGCTATTGCTGCCCCGGTGGGGGTAGTGAGTTCAGCCGGGGCAGGCCCCGCGACCACCGGGAGCCCCTTTGTCAACTCCAGCACCGCCGGAGCTGGCACCGGCAGCACCCCGTGCTCGGTCTGCACCGATCCGCTGCCGAGTGGAAGCGGCGAGCACACAATTTTCTCCGCGCCCAGAGCGTCGAGGCCGACTATCGAACCCACCACATCCACAATCGCATCAGTGGCCCCTGTCTCGTGCAGGTGGATGTGCTCGGCATCCTCCCCGTGCACTGCGGCCTCAGCCTGGGCCAGCAGGCGGAAAGCGCGCGCCGCTTTCTCCTTTATCGGGGCGGGCAGAGAACTTCTTGCCATCAGGGCAACGAGGTCGCCAGCCTCGCGCGGCGGCTGCGGCTCGGAGACGTGAACCGTGACCTGGGTTGCTGCAATACCGGCCTTGTTGACCTTTTTCGCTTCGATACGCCAGCCGGATGGGACGACGCGCCGAATCTCCTGGCTCAGGTACTCTACATCCGTTCCGCAGTCAATGACCGCCCCCAGCATCATGTCGCCGCTTATGCCGCAGAAGCAGTCGAGGTAACCGGTCGCCACTGGTTCAGCCCCTGCCAGCCACGAGCGCTGCGAAATAACCCGCGCCGAAGCCGTTGTCAATGTTCACCACCACGATCCCGGCAGCGCAACTGTTGAGCATCGCCAGAAGGGGCGCCAGCCCGCCGAAACTCGCCCCATAGCCGACGCTTGTGGGCACGGCGATCACCGGCGCGCCGGTCAGCCCGCCCACGACGCTCGGCAGCGCCCCCTCCATTCCCGCAACGACCACCACCGACCCGGCCTGGGCGAGTTTCGCCTGGTGCTGCAGCAGGCGGTGAACGCCGGAGACGCCGACATCGTAAATGCGGTCCACGGTCGCACTCATCGCCTCTGCCGTGAGCGCCGCCTCTTCAGCAACCGGCTGGTCGGCCGTCCCGGCAGACACGACGACCACGTCCTTGCCGCGCCTCCGGCCGGATTTCACAGGTTTGCCCGCCACTATCATGCGGGCCGCCTCGTGATACGCAGCATCCCGCACTGCGCGCTTCACTGCCTGAAAGTGCTCCGGCGAAGCGCGCGTTGCCAGCACAACAGGGTTGTGGGCGCGCAGGCGGCTGACAATCTGCGCCGTCTGCTCCGGGGTCTTGCCCTCGCAATAGACCACTTCGCCCAGGCCCTTGCGCAGTGCGCGATGATGATCTATCTTCGCGAACTCCAGGTCCTCGAACGGCAGCGAGCGAAGCGCGGCGAGAGCCTGCTCGATGTCAATGCGGCCGGCGCGAAGCCGGTTCAGCAACAAGCGCAACCGCTTCTCCGTCATCGCCCGTCATCCCCGCAGACAGACCTCCTCCCCCTCGATGGGGGAGGATGGAGGTGGGGGTGAAGGATGGTAGCACAGGTTTCCAACCTGTGCAGTGCCCCCCGAAAGAATCGGCGTGCCACCGCCGGCCCCCCACCCCGACCCTCCCCCACGCGTGGGGGGAGGGGGAATGGTGAGAGGTGCCCCGACTAACAGACATTGCGAGACAGCTGCCATTCCGTGCCCCTGACTGCCATGCCCCTACTTCGAGGCCGACTCGGCGAGTCCTCCCAGCGCAGCCTGCGCTGCTGCCAGCCGCGCGATGGGCACGCGGAAAGGCGAGCAGCTGACATAGTTCAGCCCGATCTTGTGGCAGAACTCCACGCTGCGCGGATCGCCGCCGTGCTCGCCGCAGATGCCGAGTTCGAGTTTGGCGTTGGCCGCTTTGCCCTCGCGCGCCGCAATCTCCATCAGGCGGCCCACGCCGGCGGTGTCCAGCGTCTGGAAGGGATTGTCGGGCAGGATGCCATCCTGAAGGTAGCGCAGCAGAAACTTGCCCTCGGCATCATCCCTGGAAAACCCGAACGCCATCTGCGTCAGGTCATTGGTGCCGAAGGAGAAGAAATCGGCCACGCGCGCGATCTCGCCGGCGGTCAGCGCGCCGCGCGGAACCTCGATCATAGTGCCGAATTGATATTCGATTCGCTGCTTGCGCTCGGCCAATACCTGCTTGGCCACCTTTTCCAGTTGGACCCGGATCTTCTCCAACTCGTTGACGTGGCCCACGAGCGGGACCATGATCTTCGGCTTCACGACCACCCCCTCAGCCTTCGCCTCGCACGCGGCCTCGATGATCGCCCTGGTCTGCATCTCGACTATTTCGGGCATCACCAGGCTCAGGCGAACCCCGCGCAGACCCAGCATCGGGTTCGCCTCCCTCATCATCTCCACGCGGCGCAGCATCTCCTCGGCCTGCTTGAGTTCCTTTGAGCCGGGCTTGCTCAGGCGCAGTTCAGCCACTTCCACCCTCAGGTCAGCGTAGTCGGGCAAGAACTCGTGCAGCGGCGGGTCAATCAGCCGGATCACGACCGGGTATCCATCCATCGCCTTGAAGATCCCCCGGAAATCGCCCCGCTGCAGGGGCAGCAGGCGATCGAGTTGCTTCCTGCGCTCCTCGGAAGAATCGGCCAGGATCATGGCGCGCACGATGGGCAGGCGGTCCTCCTCCATGAACATGTGCTCGGTGCGGCAAAGGCCGATGCCCACCGCGCCGTAGTTGCGCGCGCGCTCCGCGTCGCGCGGGTAGTCGGCATTGGCCCACACCTGAAGCCTGCTCGCCTCGTCCGCCCACTCGAGCAGGTGCTTGACTTCGACCTCCTTCTCGAAGTCGGGGTCAATGGTCTTGATGCCGCCGCGGAAAACCTCCCCCGTGGTGCCGTCAATGGAAATGTCGTCCATCTCGCGGATGGTGGCGCCGTTGACCCTGAGAGTTTTCTTCTCCTCCGATATGTGAAGCGCATCGCAGCCGGCAACGCAAGGCAGCCCGAGCCCCCTCGCCACCACGGCAGCGTGGCTCGTGGCGCCTCCCCTAGCGGTGAGAATCCCCTTCGAGACCAGCATCCCGTGCACATCATCGGGGTTCGTCTCAGGCCGGACGAGGATCACCGGCCGCTGCTTGCCCAGTTCTTCCGCGGTGTCCGCATCGAACACCGCGGCGCCGGATGCCTGCCCCGGGGAGGCGTTCAAGCCCTTGGCCAGCAGCCGTCCCTCCTTGGTCGCCTTCTCTTTCTCGGCGGGATCGAAGCGCGGCAGCAGCAGGTTGTTTATTTGGTCGGGCTGCACCCTGTTAATCGCGGTTGCGCGGTCAATCAGCCTTTCGTTCGCCATGTCCACCGCGATCTTCACCGCGGCCTTCGGCGTGCGCTTGCCCACGCGGCACTGGAGAACGTAGAGCCGCCCGCGCTCGATCGTGAACTCGATGTCCATCACGTCCCTGTAATGCCTCTCGAGCAACTCCGCGTAGCCGACAAACTCCTTGTAGATGTCCGGGTGCCGCTTGCCCAGTTCCTCGATCGGCATCGGCGTGCGCACGCCGGCCACCACGTCTTCGCCCTGCGCGTTGGGAAGGTACTCGGCGTAGAGGCGCTTCTCTCCGGTGGCGACATCGCGCGTGAAGGCGACGCCGGTCCCTGAATCCTCGCCCATGTTGCCAAAGACCATCGTCTGGATGTTGGCTGCCGTGCCCAGGTCGTGCGGTATGCCGTGGAACGCGCGGTAATCGTGCGCGCGCTTATTGTCCCAGGACCTGAAGACGGCGAGGATTGACATCTCGAGCTGCTGCCAGGGATCGTCGGGGAATTCGGTCCCCGAGTGCTGCCTGATGTAGTTCTTGTATTCCTCGCACAGGGCTTTCAGGTGCTCCGCCGGCACCTCGGTGTCGGACTTGACGCCGATGCTCTCCTTCAACTGCTGCAGCATGTGCTCGAAAGGCGCCCGCCCCAGGTCCATGGTGACATTGCCGAACATCATCACGAACCGGCGGTAGGCGTCATACACGAACCGCTCGTCCTTCGTCAGCGCCATCAGCCCCTTTGCCGTTGCATCGTTCAAACCGAGGTTGAGGATCGTGTCCATCATCCCGGGCATCGAATCGCGCGCGCCCGATCTCACCGAGACCAGCAGCGGGTTCTTCGGGTCGCCCCAACCCTTGCCCGTCGCCTCCTCGATGGCCTTGATGCCATCGCGCACCTCGTCCATCATCCCGTCCGGGTACTTGCCCTCCGCCAGGTAGTGCCGGCAGGCAAGCGTCGTGATCGTGAAACCCGGGGGGACGGGCAGCCCCAGGTTCGTCATCTCGGCGAGATTGGCGCCTTTCCCGCCCAGCATGTCTTTCCAATCCTTGCTGCCCTGGCCGAAGAGATAGACCCACTTGGTGACCTCTGCTTGCTTCATCCTTTACCTCCAACCTCTCAACCTTCGCCTGCTTGTCCGGCCGATAGTCGTCCCCCCTAGCGCGTGCGGGGCGCGCCGTGCTGCCAGCGCGCCCGCGCAATGTCTCTGACCTGCGGCCTCGATGTGCTACTTGCTGCTCTTCTCCTGGCCGGCAGCCGGCGCTTGCTGCGGCGGTGTCGGCTTGGCACGCGGCGCTTCCGCCGGCGGCGCCTCCACCGTCGGCTTTTTCTCCTTCACCGTCTTGAAGTACTGGGCCACCGCCTGAAAGCGCGGATCGAGGACTTCGATGGTCGCCTTGCTTTGCAATTCATCGAACATTTTCTGCAATTCTTGCACGCGATCCTGTGCCGCTTGCATCAGGACGGCGGTGCGGACATCCACGTACTTGACTTTCTCCCCCGGCGTCCGCTTCACCACTTCCATGATCTGGTAGGAATCCTTGGGGAAGGGATTGGGCAGCACGGCGCTGTACTGCCCCTCGGCCAGCGTTTCCAGCACCTTCCCCGACTCCGCGTATGGGCCGGAAAGCATGGAGGAGGGGCTAACCGGCTGGTCCTCGATCAGGCCGCCCTTGTCCTTGGTCAGTGTATCAACCGAGCGCTCCTTTACCAGGTCCTCCATCTTGCCCTTGCCCGACACGAGCAGTTGGCGCACATCGTCAGCCTCCTGCTTGCTCTTGAGCACGATGCGGCGATAAGTGACTCGCGCCGGCTTGTCGAACTTCTCCCGGTTCTTGTCGAAGTACTCGCGGGTTGCCTTATCGTCAACTACCAGTTTGCGCAGCAATATCTGGGGCCTCATGTTCTGCTTCAACGTCTGCTCGTACGAGGGGTCCCGGTCGGTTATCGCCTTCCAGGCGTTCGCACCCATGACCGCCTTCTGTTCTTTGACCGCCTGCTCGACATCTTGATCGCTAACCTTGACCCCGCGGCGCTTCGCTTCCTGATCGAGCAAAGCCTCGAAGATCAGCCTCTGCAAGGACGACTGCGCCAGGGGGCTGCTCATCATCGAATCAACCAGTTTGCTTTTTGTGATTATCTGGCCGTTGACGCGCGCCACCACCTGGCCGCGGCACCCTGCTGCCGCCACAAGTGCGAGCACCACCAGGCACAGAAAAATACGCTTCATTCAATGTTCTCCTTGCGCGTATTGTATCGAGCGGCCGCCCCCCGTGTCAAGGCGGTTCCGTGCCGGGGCGGTGGAAACGAGGATCACGCCCGACACCACGGCCGCTGCGCCTGCCGCTACGTACGGGGTTATCGGCTCACCAAGGGTCCAGTGCGCCTCGATGATCGTGAAAATGGGCAACAGGCTGGTCATCAGCCCCATCGTGGAGGCCGAAACGCGCTGCATCCCCCAGGCCAGCAGAAGATAACTGAGGCCGGTGCACGGCACCCCCAGCGCGGCAAGCGCCAGCCAGTGCGCTGCGTGGGGGCGTGCAATCAAGGGCGCGCCAGCTAACGCGAATGGCAAGCACGAAGCAGCAGCGGCTGCGAACACTGGCAGCAGGCTTTCATTGGGAGTGATGCGCCCGAGCGCGACCTTGTGCAGGACCGCATAGGCCGACCAGCAAAGCCCCGCGACGGCCACCAGCACTGTTCCAAGGAAGTGCTCCGAGGCAACCAGCGCGCGCAGGCTCACACCGCCCCACCCGACGAGCGCGATTCCAACGAGGGCCAGCGCCGCCCCCAGGCCTCTGCGCCGGCCCAGGCGCTCATCGAGAAAAAACCGCGCCAGGACCAGCAGGCCCACCACCTCAATCTGCACGATGAGATTGGTCGCACTGGCGCTCGTGTGCCGCAGCCCGAGAGCGTAGAATAAGTAGTTGCCGCCCAGACCCAATCCCGCGAGCCATGCCGCGGTCGGGGCCCGCCGCCACGACGAAGGCCAGACCACCGCAGCCGTCGCTGCCGCCTGGAGCAAACGGGCCATGCCTATGAAAGGCGCGCTGAAAGCGACGAGCGCCACCTTTGTCAACAGCGGCACCACGCTCCACAGGAGCGTGGCCGCCACAACTGCCGCTTGAGCCATCAAGACTTCTTCCGGGGCCTGAGCCGCGCGCCGTCGCCATAGCGCCTGCCAGACAAAGCCTTGGCGAAGTCTGGGCTATGGCGCGCCGGCGACAGCGCGGAGGAAACGCCTACAGCGTGCTGAGGAACTCCTGGTAGCGCTGCGCGCTCCAGAGGTTGTTCAACTCGCTGGGGTCTTCCAACTCGATCTTCGCCAACCAGCCCTCACCGTAGGGGTCGTGGTTCACTGTTTCCGGAGTGTCGGAAAGCGCTGCATTCGCTTCCACCACGACTCCGCTGACGGGGGCGTTCAGGTCCTGGACGGCCTTCACCGACTCGATGCTCGCAAACGGCTCCCCGGCGGCAACTCTCCGCCCCACCTCAGGCACCTCTGCGTATACCAGGTCGCCCATCTGATCCTGGGCGTAATGGGTAATGCCCACGGTCACTACGCTACCTTCTATCCTCACCCATTCATGCCACTCGGTATAGCGCAAATCATCAGGATACACTTCTTTACTTCTCCTTTCAGAGCACGACAATCGTTGCCGCCGGGCAGCGATTCCGATTTCACAGGCTCAAGCCCGCGCCCGCCGCATGTTCTGCGGGGCCCGCCTCTCACCTTCTTGAGGTCCAGCATTCTCAAAGCACCTGACGGCGAGCGCCATGTCTTGCGGCATCGGTGTCGAGAAATGCAGTCGCTCGCCAGTGCGCGGATGGAGGAACGAGAGCGATGCGGCATGCAATGCCTGACCGGCCAGTGCAAGGATCGCACTGCGCAGAGGGTCATCAAGTTGGATCAGTTGCTGCTTCCCGCGCCTGCCGCCATACACCGGATCGCCAATCAAGGGATACCCGATGTGGGCCATGTGCACGCGAATCTGGTGGGTCCTTCCGGTGACCAGCCGGGCCTGCACCAGGGTTGCAGGGCCAAACCGGCGCTTCACAGTTACCTCCGTCACCGCCGCCCGCACGCCGGGCCGGCCCAGGCGATCCGGAAGCACCGCCATGCGCTTGCGCTGCGAGGGATGCCTGCCGATGGGGGCCTCAATGGTGAACCGGCCTTTGCCGACGTCGCCCCACACGAGGGCTATGTAGATGCGCTCGACCTCTCGCGCGCGCACCATCCTCGAAAGGGCTGCGAACGACTCTTCGTTCTTCGCCACCACCATCAGGCCCGAGGTATCCTTGTCCAGACGGTGCACGATGCCGGGGCGCAGGGCCTCGCCCGCCGAAATGCGGGCGTGCGCAAGGAGCGCGTTCACCAGTGTGCCGCTGCGCCTTCCTGCACCGGGGTGGACCACCAGGCCGCGCGGCTTGTTGACGACAATCAGGTCTTGGTCCTCATAGATTACCTCGAGGGGAATGTCCTCCGCCGGGAGATGCTCCGGCGGGCTTTCTGGCGGCACGGAGACCTGCACCTTCTCCCCGGCCCGCACCCGGTGAGCGGCCTTCTGCACACGCCCAGCGACCAGCACGTGCCCCTCCGCGATCAGCCGCTGGATGCGGGCGCGAGACAGCTCGGGGCACACGCGCACCACGAACGCGTCCAGCCTCATGCCGGCCATCTGCTTGGGGACCTCGAATTGCTTCTCGAACACGATTAGTATTCCGACAAGCCCGCGCTATCTGCGCCCCAGCCTCCAGAACAGCAGCACGCTGAAGATGATAAGTGCAATGCAGGCTGCCTGGGCGTAAGTGAACGGACCCCACAGGACCTCCGCCGTGTAACCCTTGCGCAGAATCTCAACCAATCCCCTCAAGATGCCATATAAGCCCAGATATAAAGAGAAGAGCTGGCCGGGCCGTTTCAGCCTCCCCGACATGAACAGCAAGAAGCCAAAGATTGCCCACGAGCCGAGGGCGGAGTAGATCTGCGTGGGATGGCTGGGCGGGGTGAACCCGCCGTCGAGAGGGAAGCAGACTGCCCACGGCAGATTCGTTGGGCTTCCGTAGCAGCAGCCGTTGAGGAAGCAGCCTATCCTGGCCACCCCGTACCCGAGTGCGACGGCCGGCGCGCACGAGTCGGCAAGGGTGAAAAAAGGGAGCCGTGCGCGCCGCGCGAAAAGCCATCCCGCTCCCACCCCACCGGCCAGCCCGCCGAACCAGGATAGCCCCTGGCGCCAATAGAACAGGAATTCCTTCCAGGAGGCCGCCGGATCAAGGGCGATGTAGAGCGCTCGCGCCCCAATCAGGCCGCCAAGCAATACCCAAATCATTAGGTCGAGGAACGCCTCCGGCGGCAGGCCGCGGCGGCGCCCCTGCCGCACGCTGACCCAGAGGCCTGAGAGAAAGGCCAGGGCCATCATCACCCCGTAGGCGCCTATCCTGAGGGGGCCAAGTTTCAGCAGCACCCGAGCCACGTTGCCCGCCCTACCGGCCGCAGCCGCGCAGCGCCGCCAGCAGGAAGATCGCAATCGCAACCGTGATCAGCGCATCCGCGAGATTGAACGCCGGCCAGAATCCCACGTGAACGAAATCCCTGACATAGCCCAGGGCGAGCCTGTCAGCCAGATTGCCAGCCGCCCCCGCAATGGCCAGCGCGAGCGCGCCGTCCATCAGCCGGGACTTCCCGGCGGAGCGCCAGACCCAGATTATGAGAGCCAATAACACCGCACCGCTCACAGCCGCGAGAAGGGCCCTCGCACCCTGGAAATAGCCGAACAGGCCCCCGTAGTTTCGGCTCGGCGCGACGGTGAACCACGGTTGGACCAGCACTATCGCGACTCTGATCTTGCTGTGCGCGATCCACTTGGTCACTTGATCGAAGGCCGCCAGGGCCGCCCCCCACGCAAGCAAGCGAACGCGGACGCGCCCTGCACTCGGCAGGTCGCGCCCGCCATCTGACGAGCTCACAGGAGCTCCATCCTCGCCTGGCACTCCACGCAGAGGGTGGCGTACGGGAGAGCCTCCAGCCGCTTCTTCGCAATCGGCTTGCCGCAGGCATCGCAAACGCCGTAGCTGCTGCCTTTCAGCTTCTCGAGGGCGGTGCGAACCTTCTGCACGGTGGATTCCAATGTCTCGGCTATCGCCAGGTCCTTCTCGCGCTCGAAGGTCTCACTGGCGAGGTCGGCAGGGTGGTCCTCGTATCCCGAGAGTTCAGCCGCGGCCTCAATGCCCCCGGCCCTGGAGACTCGCTCATCAATCTCAGCGAGTTCTTGCTTGAGGCGCTCCTGTTCTTGCAACAGGCACTCACGGAACGCCTTTTTCTCAGCGGCGGTCAGCGCCGCGGCCGCTTTCTTCTGCCCGGCTTTCTTCATCTCGTCATCACCTCGACACAGCGCTGGCACAAGTCCTTATGCTCACTATTATTCCCCACCGTGGGCCTGGTAAGCCAACAGCGGGCGCATTTTCGACCTGCCGCCTTTTTCACCTCTACCGCCAGCCCGGGAATCGTGTCGCTGGTGAACGTGGCCGATCGCGCCTGCGCGCCATCGTATGCCCGCGCCTCCGAGACGATGAACAGGGCGGCCAGGTCCTCGCCCATCCCATCCAGCAGTTCCCGCTCGGCGGGGCCGCAAAACACAGAAACCGACGCCTCGAGGGGCACCTCGACGACCCCCGTTGTCCTGGCTGCCTCAAGCGCCTTGTTCACTTCGTCGCGAATCTGCAGGAAGCGCGCCCAGCGTGCCGCGAGCTGCTCATTCAGCCACTTCGGGTCGGCCTCGGGCCACCCTGCAAGGTGAACGCTCTTCTCCCTGCGGGCGGAGGCAGGCAGCTGCTGCCAGATTTCCTCGGCGGTGTGGGGAAGGAGGGGTGCCATCAGCCGCGCAAGTGTGACCGCAAGTTCGAACATCGCCGCCTGCGCGCTGCGCCGCGCCCGGTCGTGCGCGGCCGACGTGTAGAGCCTGTCCTTGAGCACATCAAGGTAGAAGGCGCTCAAGTCCACAGCGCAAAAGGCGTTGAGCGCGTGGACAACCCTGTGGAACTCGAACTCCTCGTAGGCCGCGGTGGCCTGCCGCACAACCTCCTGCAGGCGGTGCAGGGCCCACCTGTCAATCGGGCTCATCTCCTGCGCTGGCAGCCCATCGGTCCCAGGGTCGAAATCAAAGAGGTTCGCCAACAGGAACCGCACCGTGTTGCGCAGGCGCCGGTAGATCTCGGCCACCTGGCCCATCGCCTTCTCGGAGAAGCAGATGTCGTCGCGGAAGTCCACCGCAGCGGTCCAAAGGCGCACCACGTCCGCCCCATACTTGCCCATCAGGTCGCCGGGTTCCACGAAGTTGCCCAGCCGCTTCGACATCTTCCGCCCCTGTTCGTCGAGCAGAAAGCCATGTGTGAGCACGGCGCGATAGGGCGCCTCGCCCCTGGACGCGATGGCGGTCCACAGCGAACTCTGGAACCAGCCGCGGTGCTGGTCGTGGCCCTCGCAATAAAGGTCTGCCGGCCACTGCAGTTCCGGCCTCCGCAGCAGAACCGCCGCGTGGCTGGAACCGGACTCGAACCACGGGTCGAGCGTGTCGGTCTCCTTGCGGAAATCAGTCCCGCCGCACTTGCCGCACTTCGCTGCGGCGGGCAGCAATGCCGACGGCTCGAGAGTCAGCCATGCGTCGGACCCTTGAGCGGCAAAGACATCGCGCACGTGCCGCACCGTTTCGCCCGTCAGCAGCACCTCGCCGCAGCCCTTGCAGTAGAACGCCGGGATCGGCAGCCCCCACACGCGCTGGCGCGAGATGCACCAATCAGGCCGGCCTTGCACCATGCCGCTGATGCGCACCTTGCCCCAGGCCGGAATCCACCTCACCCTCTCGATCGCGCGCATCGCCGCCTCGGTGAGCTTCTCCACTGCGATGAACCACTGCTGCGTCGCCCTGAACACCACCGGCTGGTCGCACCGCCAGCAGTGCGGGTAGGAGTGGCTCATCTGCTCGCTGCGCAAAAGCGTCCCAGCCCGCTGCATGGTCTCGATGATCTTCGGGTCGGCCTCATCATATCTTAGCGCGGCGAACGCCCCGGCTTGCGCCCCGAAGCGCCCTTGCTCGTCCAGCGGCTGAAGCACAGGCAGGTCGTATTCGCGGCCGGTTGCAAAGTCTTCCTTTCCATGCCCCGGCGCAATGTGCACGCAGCCGGTTCCCTGGTCGAGGGTGACGTAATCGGCGAGAACCAGGCGCACTTCCCGATCCGCAACGAAGGGATGGCGCAACTTTGCCCAGCCTCCCCCTCGCACCTCTTCCGCGCGCTCGTGGCCGGCGACTTGCGTCCCCGGCAGGCTGCGCGACTCGTCGAAATCGTATTCCGAAATCCCGAGCAGCTCCATCGTCGGGCGCACCAGCTCACGCGCCATAACCCACCACTCTCCTTGGGGCACAGGTTGGAAACCTGCGCTTTGCGGTGGCACAGGTTGGAAACCTGTGCTACCTTTGGGCACGCGCACCAGCGCGTACTCGTACTCCGGGTGCAGCGCGACTGCCACATTGGACGGAAGCGTCCACGGGGTGGTAGTCCAGACGATGAAGAAGACGTTCTTTTCAGGCCACCCCTTGGGCCCCGGCGAGCGCCAGGAAACCAGCGGGAACTTGACCCACACAGAGGGAGAAGCGATGTCCTCGTAAACGATCTCCGCCTCGGCGAGCGCCGTCTCGCACGTCGCGCACCAGTGCACCGGACGCAAGCCGCGGAAGACCACGCCCTGGTCAACCATGCAGGCGAAGATTTCCAGCGTGGCAGCCTCGTATGCCGGGTCGGCGGTGAAGTAAGGGCGCTCCCAATCCCCGAAGATGCCCAGGCGCTGGAATGTCTTCTTCTGCGACCCCATGTAATGGAATGCCGCTTCCTTGCACTTGGCTCGCAGCGAAAGCGGGTCAATCGCCTTGCGGTCAATCTCGAACATGCGCAGCGCAGCCATCTCCGTCGGCAATCCGTGCATGTCGAATCCCGGAACGTAGGGAGCATCGAACCCACGCATCGCGTGGAACTTGACGATCATGTCCTTGAGCACCTTGTTCATCGCCGTGCCGGGGTGCAGGTCGCCGCTCGTGTAGGGCGGCCCATCGTGCAGGATGAACTTGGGCCTGCCGCCGTTCTTCTGCTGGATCAGTTCGTACAGGCGAATGCTTTCCCACAAGCGCTGAATCTCGGGCTCGCGCGCCGGAAGGTTGGCCCTCATCGGGAAATCGGTCTTCGGCAGATTCAAGGTTTGGCGATAATCCATTCACCGGCCTCCAGGGCGCTCATAGGCTCCAGCGGCATACTGCCAGCGCACGCGCACCAGGTCGCGCACCATTTGCAGCGCATTCCTCAGCGGGCGCATCCGCGTCGCGGGCGAGTGAATCCAGCGCACGGGCACCTCGCAGATTCTCCAACCTCGCTTGCGCGCAAGAAACAATAACTCGGCATCGAAACTCCAGCCGGCCAGCGTCAGGCGCGGGAAAAGGTCTTGCGCTGCCCCGCGCGTCAGCGCCTTGAACCCGCACTGGCTGTCGCGGATCCCGGGCAGCACCAGGGCCTGCACCAAAAGGTTGAAAGCGCGCGACATCGCACCGCGCATCAGCGGGCGCTGCACCTGCGCGCCAGGCGCCATGCGGCTTCCTATCGCAATATCATACCCTCTGTCAAGGGCTGAAAGCAACTTCTGCGCCTCCTCTATCGGCGTCGAAAGGTCGGCATCGGAAAACAGGCGCCGCTCTCCCGTAGCCGCCAGCATGCCGTCCCTCACTGCCAGGCCCTTGCCGTTCTTCCCGCTGCGGCGCATCAGCGTAACCGGTATCTCACGCCCCAGGAAGCGGCTCACGACGCGCGCCGTGCCATCTGTGCTCACATCATCAACCACGACAACCTCGGCTGAGTAGCGCTGCCGCCCCAGGTACGACAGAACCCTTTCGAGCGTCGGCCCGATGCGCTGCTCTTCGTTATGCGCGGGAATCACGATCGAGACCTGGGGCATGGCTAGCGCAGCGTCACGCGGCTGTAATCGCCGAGCATCAACTGGGTGAAGCCCGGCTCGCGGGCGTCGCGCTCCACCACCACCTGCTGCCCGATCAGGCTGTCGCGCACCTTGTCCGGCAGCCCTCTCAGGACGCTCCCGGCCAGGATGATGCTGTTGGCCACCTCGGAGCGCTCGATCGCCACGTTGTCGTGAATCGAAACATACGGGCCGACGATCGCGTGCGCGATGCGGCTGCCCTTGCCGATAATCGCGGGGCCTTGCACCACGCTGTTCTCGACCTTGCTGCCCGGCTCGAGCACCACCCGGCCCAGTATCTGCGAGGAGGAGTCAACCTGGCCCTCGACCCGCGCCTCGAGCCCCTCCAACACCAGCCGGTTGGCCTCGAGCAGATCAGCGACGGTGCCCGTGTCCTTCCACCAGCCGCGCACCTCGTGCGCTTGCACGCGCAGGCCGTCGTCAATCAGCCCCTGGATCGCGTGGGTGATCTCGAGTTCCCCGCGCGCGGACGGCTTGAGCCTCTCGATGGCGGTGTAGATGCTCGGGTTGAACAGGTACACCCCCACCAGGGCCAGGTCGCTTTCCGGATGTTTGGGCTTCTCCTCAAGGCGCACGACATGCCCCTCGCGCAATGTGGCCACCCCAAAATCCTGCGGGTTGGGCACGCGGCACAGCAGAATCATGGCATCCGGGCGCTGGGCCTCGAACTCCTTCACGAAATCAACTATCCCGCCGGGCAGGAAGTTGTCGCCCAGAAAGGTCACGAAGGCATCGGAGCCGGTGAAATCGCGCGCGATCTTCACGGCGTGCGCGATCCCGCGCGGGGCATCCTGCTCGATGTAGGTGATCTGCACGCCCCACTGGCTGCCGTCGCCCACTGCCTGCGACACGTCGCGGCGGGTGTCAATGCTGCCAGGGAAGTCCGGGTGCTGGCAGCCGACCACGACCCCGATTTCTCTGATGCCTGCATCGCTGAGGGCTTGCAAGCCGTAGAAAAGGATCGGCTTGTTGGCCAGCGGGATCAGGTGCTTGGTCATCGTGTGAGTTATCGGGCGAAGCCTGGTCGCCCTGCCGCCTGCAAGCAAGAGTCCTTTCATTACTGCACCGCCATTACCAGCAGCGTGCTCATCGCGTTCACCAGCCCGTGGCACGTGGCAGGAGCCGCCAGCGACCCGGTGCGCTCGTAGAGATAAGCAAGCACCAGGCCAAGAACGCCAAATGTGGCCACCGAGGCCAGATCGAGGTGCGCGATCCCGAAGACGGCGGCGCTTATCGGCGCCGCGAACAGCGGGCGCATCCTGCGCCTCAGAGAAGCGTAAAGAATGCCCCTGAAGAGTGTCTCTTCAACCAGCGGCGCGGCCACTGCCGCCAGTAAAAATACGGCGACGCGCTCGGCCGCGCCCGTGGCCCCAGCTAGGATCGGAAGCGCGGGGCTCGCCGGGGTGGGATCAACCCCGAACAGGCGCATGATCAGCCAGACCCCCACGACCAGCGGCTGAATCGCGCAATAGCCCGCCAGCCCCGCCACGGGTCGCCGCCAACCCGTCCAGCCCAAATCGCGCGGCCCTCTGTGACCCCTGGGCAGCGAAGCCCAGAGGAACCACGCAATCGCCAGCGCGCCCGGAATAAGGTAGGAAAGGACCGCCACCCATATTACGCCAAGGCCCAGCCTATCCCTCAGCGGCCCCAGTGCCATTGCGGCCTCGAAACTGAGGATGAACCACAGCAAGAGCACTTCCACCGCATTCCACGGGCGAAGGAAGCCCGCTTCCAGGCAGCCGCCGCTGCGCCACGGCCGCAAAGCGATGAGCGCCAAGAGTATCACAGGCCCGGCCGCGCTCATCAGCAGCCACGCAGTGATCAGGACCAGGACGCTCAAGCTGCGGCTGTAGTCCTTCTGGATTGCTCGCTGCGCCTTCTCGGGCTCGCCAAGCCCTCTATAGACTTTCACCAGGATCAGCGCGCCGGCTGGAACCGATTCAACGATTCCCATCACGTCTCGCCCCGGCCGCCAGGACTTATCGGGCAGCCACCCCGAGTAGATGTCCAACAGCACCGGCGGCGCGGCTTTCGCTCGCTCCAACAGGGACAATGCGCTCTCGTTTTGCCCGGCATGGCCGTAGAGGATTGCTGCGCTCATCAGCGCCTCGGTGGCGAAAGGCGTTTGCTCGGCAATCGCCTCGTATTTCTCCGCGGCGACTTCGGCCAGCGCCTGCGATATCTGCATCTGGCCCAACCGGCTGCCTGACAGGAGGCGCGAGCGCGTGTCCCCTCCCTTGATCTCGTGGGGGAGGTAGAAATAGAGCAGCCTGGTAGCGGCGCGGGCCATTATCAAACCCGCCTCGGCGCGCGCCCCCGAGGATCCCTCGCGGATCGCCGGCAGCAAAGCCTTGAGCGCTCCTGCGCACGCCAGCACTAGGGCGACCATCAACACCACCCGCGCAGGCCGTATCCTGCCGGGCGCCGTCGGAGGCTGCTCTCCTGGTTGCTCGTTGTGCGCGCTCTCAGTCAAGGCTGCCGCACTCCTCTGCCGCAGAACGTAGGGGCGGAGCGCCGCTCCGCCCGTTTCTCGCGGGAGCAGCAGCGCTGCTCCCTTACGTAGAACGCACGCGTAGGCCTATCGAACCAGCAGTCCCCACAGGATTTTCTGGACGATGATCAGGATCAGAATCAGTATCATGGGCGAGAAATCGAAGCCCCCGGCGGTCCGTCCCATTTTTCTGAAAGGCCTCAGCAAAGGCTCAGTCACCGAGTCCAGCATCCTCACCGTCGGGTGGTAGGGAGGCACCGGCAACCACGACAGTATCGCCCTTGCCACCACGAGCAAGATGAGCAAATTGAACACCAAATTGATGAAAGAGACGATCCCGTGCACGGCTGCCTCCCCGCTACGCCTTGGCCAGTTCGGCTGCACGCCTGGCCGCAGCCTGCACCGCCTCGATGCAGGCGGCGCGAAAGCCCCTCGCCTCCATGACAGCCAGGCCGGCTATGGTCGTGCCGGCAGGCGATGTTACCATGTCCCTCAGGGCGGCAGGGTGGCCCAACTTCTCGAGCACCATTTTCGCGGAACCGAGCACCGTCTGCGCAGCAAGTTCGAGCGCCTGGTCGCGCGGCAGCCCGGCGGAAACCCCCCCATCGGCCAGCGCCTCGATGAAGGTGAACACAAACGCCGGGCCGCTGCCTGAGAGCCCTGTCACGGCATCCAACAACGCCTCCGGGACGAGCACCGTGCGCCCCGCGACCGAGAAAACCGCGGTCGCGACTTCGAGCGCCGGCCCGCGCGCCGGGCTGTCGGAGGCAATGGCGGTGCTCGCCTGGCCCACCAGCACGAGGACATTGGGCATCGCCCGCACGATGCTCGGCTTGTCTCCGCATAGCTCTCGCAGGCGGGCGGTTGGCACCCCTGCTGCGATCGAAATCACCACATGGTCATCATTCAATACCGGCCGCATCTGCTTCAGGGCGCCAGCGATGTCCTTCGGCTTGACGGCAATTATCAGCACCTTCGCCCGCGCTGCCAGGTCCTCAAGGCTGCGCGCAGGCTTCAGGCCGGTGGCGCGGGCGGCTTCATCCAGGGCTTCGGGCCTGACGTCGTAGGCCAGGACTTCGCGCACCTGCCCTGAGAGGCACTTAGCCAGCGCCGCTCCCATGCGTCCCACACCGGCGATACCCAGAGTGACCTGATTGAGCATACCAGTCCTCCCCCTGAAGCAATCAGTCTGCCGAGCCTGGTGCGCCGAAGCCCGGATCAGTCGGAGCGCAGGCGGAAATCACGCACACCCACGTTTGGCGCCCCTTCGGTTGCGCAGCCGCAGCAGCCTATCCGCACTGCAACCGGGCGGGCCGCCGCAATGCTATTGCAGTCGGAGCCCGAGGCTACTGCAAGCTTGCGTTTTCGTGCCAGCCGAGTTGGACAGCCTGGCGGCTTGCGGCCTCGCTGCTCATCATCGTCGCGCTGGGCGTCAGGACGTAGATTGCATCTCCGGCCTCTTCCATCTGCCCGTCAATCGCGTAAACCACCCCGCCCAGGAAATCCAGCGCGCGACGCGCCAGGTGCTGCTCCAGCACGCTCAGGTTGACGACCACCGTGCGCTGCTCCTTCAGATAGCCGGCGCAGGAGTGCGCTTCCTCGAGCGTGCGGGGGCGGGTGACGATGATTTGCTCGGGCCGATCCATCGGCCCTCCGGCCACATCTACCCGGCCTCTTTTCTCGGTCTGCCCTCCCTCTTCGGCCAGAATCCACCTTCTAAATTTGGCCCATGGTCCAGACATTCTGCTGGCCCCCTTCCTGTGATGTATGCTGCGAACCGTGCCGTCACGTTTGCTTCAGGCCCGGAACGTCCCTTGGTCCAAAAATCGCTCTCCCTACCCTTATGATGTTGGCTCCCGCTTCGATTGCCGCCTCGAAGTCATCGCTCATCCCCATCGAGAGCCATGGCATCTCAACTCCCTCGATGCCCCAGGTCCTGGCTTGGTCAGCCAGGGAAGCAAGGGCCTCGAAGTATTTCCGCGCTTCGTCCGCGCTTGCTCCCAGGCGGCCGACGGTCATCAGGCCCTGGACCCGGATGCCCGGCAATCCGGCCGTCTGCTCCAGCACTTGGCGCAGGTGCTGCGGCTCCACGCCGAACTTCGACGGCTCTGCGGTCGTGTTGACCTCGACCAGCACGGGCATCACTTTGCCCGCCGCCTGGCATCTTCGCGACAGGGCCTGCGCGAGATGCGCGCTGTCAACTGTCTGAATGATGTCAAAGAGCGAAACTGCTGCCTTAGCCTTGTTTGTCTGTAAGTGCCCTACCAGGTGCCAGGTTGCTTTTCTGCCAAGCGCTTCTACCTTCGGCGCCGCTTCCTGAATGTAATTCTCGCCGATTTCCTCGACGCCGGCGTCGGCCGCAGCCGCGATGCGCTCGATGTCCACGCCCTTGCTGACTGCGACAAGCCTTATCTCGTCAGGCGACTTGCCGGCGCGCTGTGCGGCAGCAGCAATGCGCTCGCGCAGGCGCCGGACGTTGCCGGCGATCACGTTCTGGGCGCTAACCATCGGCTGCCCGCCCCTCTGGGACCCTGAAAGGGCCCCATCGGGGTCCCGAAGGGCCGGATACGGTCGCGCATTATATCACAACATCCCCATTTCCGCAACAATCTTCTAGCCTCCCGTAGTTGACGGCGCCCAGGCCGGCGAACGGCAGCGCGCGCTCCGGGTGACTCATGGCAGGCAGAGGGGCTTCCCTGCGCCGCCAGGCCCATGCCTTCGGTTCTTGTGGTAGGGGAGCAGCGCTGCTGCTCCCGTGACGGGTTCTGTTCGGACGGGCGGAGCAACGCTCCGCCCCTACATGCACGTCGCTGTCATTCTGAGCGAAGCGAAGAACCCCGCCCGGGGTTGTCGCGGTGTCGCACGAGATTCTTCGCCTCCGGCTCAGAATGACGGAGGGAGGCTGACGCCTCTCCCGGCCAGGGTAGCTCCATTCGGCCGTCCGAACAGCGGCGCTCTGATGGCGCCAACTTCCCTCCCCCTAAGATGGGGGAGGGCCAGGGCGGGGATGAACGCTTTTCGGTAAGCCACCAGGATGGAAAGGCCACACGCCGAAAACAACTTGCTGGAGGCGCAGCAACGGAACATGAACGAGACGCCCGCGATTGACTTCCAGGAGCACAACGCGGAGGTGAAGCGGGTATGGGAGGCGTACCATGCCGGGAAGCCGTATCGGGTGCCGGTGACGCTGGGGATCAACCCGCGCTTCACTCTGCTGAATCCACAGTACAACCCCGAAGGCATCACCTTCGAAGAATATTCCAGCGACCCGCAGACGATGCTCGATGTACAGGTGCGGTTCTTCCATTTCGTGCGCCACAACATCGTTTTCGATGCCGAGATGGGCCTGCCCAAGGATGGCTGGGATGTCTATGTTGACCTCCAAAACTACTACGAGGCCGCCTGGTTTGGGGCCGAGGTGCGCTTCTACGAGGGCGAAGTCCCGGATACGGTTCCGTTCCTGACAGATGACCGGAAGAACTTGCTGTTTAGCCGCGGGCTGCCGGACCCGCTCGGCGGGATCATGCGCAAGAACCTGGACTATGCCGAATTCTTCGCCCGCAAGAGGGCAGCGGGTTACGAGCATGCAGGCCGCCCGATAAACCGCATCAATATCGCCGCGATGGGAACCGACGGCCCCTTCACCGCGGCCGCAAACCTGCGCGGCGCAACCAGCATCTGCATTGACATCTACGAGGACGCGGATTACGTTCACCGACTGCTCGACTACATCACCCAGGCCACAATCCTTCGCATCAAGACCTTGCGCGCGCTTCGCAATGAGCCTTTCAAGACGAGGTCGGTGGGTTTCGCAGATGACAGCATCGCCCTTCTCTCGAAGGAGGCATATCGCGAATTCGTCCTCCCCTATCACCGCAAGTTCGTGGAAACGTTCGGCGAAGGCGGCCCGCACTCGATTCACCTTTGCGGCGATTCGACGAGGCATTTCCCTATGCTGCGCGACGAACTGAATATCCAATCATTCGACACCGGGTTCCCCGTTGATTTCGGGTGGCTGCGAAAGGCGCTCGGCCCGGACGTTACCATCTACGGCGGGCCGCGCGTTCCGCTGCTGCGCGACGGGACGCCGGAACAGGTGCGCGATGAGGTGGAGCGCGTCTGCCAGAGCGGGATCATGCAGGGCGGCAAGTTCGTGCTGCGCGAGGGCAACAACCTGGCGCCCGGCACCCCGCTCGAGAACCTGAGGGCGATGTACCAGGCCGCGCTCGAATTCGGCCGCTACGACACGTAACGCCGCCGCCCCGGCGGCAGCCGGCGAGACGCCGGCGTTACGGGTTCAGGCGAACGGTGCCGACCAGTTCGCGGATGGTTGAGAGGCCCTGTTCTTTCAGAAACCGTTTCAACCCGCGCAGAACCTTCAGCCCGCGGCCGGGATCGTAGAATAGGGCGGTGCCGATCTGCACCGCCGTCGCGCCCGCGATGATGAACTCGGCAGCATCGCGCCAGTCCCAGATTCCGCCCATGCCGATGACGGGCACCTTCACGTTCTGCGCGACCTGGAAAATTCGCAGCACAGCGGCCGGTCTTATCGCAGGCCCCGAAAGGCCCCCGAAGTTCGCCCCCAGCATCGGGCGGCGCGTGTTGATGTCAATGCACATCCCGCTCAACGTGTTAACGAGCGATATGGCATCTGCCCCGGCCTGCTCGCACGCGACGGCAATGGCGGTTATGTCGGTAACGTTCGGGGTCAGTTTTGCGATCACGGGCAGGCGCGTGGCGGACTTCGCTGCCGCGACCACCTCGCCGCTCATGCCCGCGTCCTGACCGAAGAGCATTCCGCCGCCGGGAAGGTTTGGGCTCGAGATGTTGAGTTCGATAGCGGCGATGCCGTCTTCGCGATCGAGCCTTGCCGCCATCTGAGCAAACTCGGCAACAGAAAGTCCCGCGATGCTGACGATGATGGGCACGCCGAGCTGCACAGCCTGGGGGAGTTTCTCCTGAATGAAAGCCTCGATGCCCGGGTTTTCGAGCCCGATCGAGTTCAGCATGCCTGCAGGCGTTTCGATGCCGCGCGGCGGCGGGTTGCCCTGTTTGGGCGCAAGCGTGATCGTCTTGAGAACCAGCGCGCCCATCCGGTCAACACCGGCAAGCGCCCCATACTCGATCCCGTAGCCGACGATTCCGCTCGCCAGCATCACCGGGTTCTTCAGGCGCAGTGGCCCGATGTCAACCCTCAGATCGGGGGCTTTTCCCAAATCACTTCCTCCGCTGCAAATACAGGCCCATCCCTACACACCGTCTTGTAACTCCAACTCGCACCAGCGCGCACCGGAACGGCGCACGTCCGGCACGCGCCCACCCCGCAACCCATGCGCGCCTCAAGCGAAACCTGGCAGCGAAACCTGCCGCGCGTGATCTGGGCCACGCGGGCCATCATCGCCCAGGGCCCGCACGCAAAAACATCCACCTCCCCCGGCTGCATCCGCGAAAGCATTTGCTCAACCGGCTGGGTTGCCAGAAGGCCGTCCTCCTTTTCAGTTACGAGCAGGCTCTCGATTCCAAGGGCCTCAAGTTCCTCGATCACCCTCCGCCCTTCGGCCTGCCTCCAGGGCAGGGGTGAGGCTTCGAGCGAACGCGCTCCGACGACGGCGGTTGCCCTGACACCGGTGCTCGCGAACTCCTGGGCCAGTGATAACATGCTGGCGACGCCAGTCCCCCCGCCGACCAGCAGAGCGCTCCGCACGCCGCGCAGGTCGAACCCATTGCCCAGCGGACCAATCATGTCAATCTGCTGCCCGGGCCGGCGGCGCGCCAGCCACTGAGAGCCTGACCCCGCCGTCTTGAGCAGCAGGACAATGCGGCCGTCCTGCTTTCCCGCCACTGCGAACGGCCGGCGCAGCACCCTGAAGTCGCTGAACTGCCGCTTGGATGGCGGCGGTGCGCAGCGCCGGCTGGCGAACGACCGTTGTTCGGCCTCGCTCTGGCAGGCCACATAAACCAGTTGCCCCGCCCGGCTGCTGCTCGCGATCGCGGGCTGTTCGATGACCAGTTTGCAGTAACCGGCAGCGGTTGAAACCGACGCGGTGATGCGCCCGCGGACCTGTTGTATAGGCAGCGCTTCGCGCGTCGGCTGCGCCATTACTTCACGACGCGGACGCCCAGCGTACGCTTGAGGGGCTCCTGCGCGCCGGTCAGGTCCTTCACAATGCAAGTGGCCGTATATTCCCCCTCCTTGTAGTAGTAGTTATAGACCTTGTCACCGATCGCGTCCTCCTGCAGGCCGTCGGAGGCGTCGAAGTCCCACACGATCTCGAGCGGGGCGAACCCTGCGCTTGCGTCGGCTGTGAACTTTACCTTCTCGCCCACCTTGGCCTCGTAGGGATCAACCCCGGTTTGAAGGCCGATCTTCACGACCGGCTCCGTGGCCACCTTCATTCCACCAAGGTAGAAAATGTCCGTCGTGTTGCCGAAGAGCGTTACGGTCTGCAGCTTGCCGCCCACTTTCGGCTTGAAGAACGAGAGCGGCACGGCCAACTGGGTCCAGCCGCGCTCATCGGTCCTGCCCTTTCGCAGTTCGAGGTCTTCCACGTCGGCGAAGCTCTCGCTGGTCTGCAAGGCGACGCGCATCCGTTTCGTCCGGAAGGATTTCTGAACGCCCTCGGGCAGTGTCGCCTCCGGCGGCTCCTCGCCAGGCGGATAGGGAAACGTATAGACAGTGTCCGGCGTCTCCTTCTTCTCGGCCGTTGACGATGGGTGAGTCCCCGCAGGGGTGTACGTGGTCTGGCCGCGCGCGGGCAGCGCCGGCTTGAGGGCCAAGATCAGATACGAGTTGGGCTTGCCCACGAACCCGCTCAGGTCAACCGGGTTCTTGAGGTCGAGCCTTGCTCCCGCGTAATAGCCCTGCGTAACTATGCGCAGGGATCTTGGGCCGACGTAGGATTGCTCGCTCACCTCTTTCACGCTCCCCGAACCCCAACCTCCGAGCGCCAGTTGGGTGCCCCCTGCCCCCGCCTCGCCCTCGTAAATGATCGCCTCCTCTGCGACTGCCTGCACCGCAGACAGCACCATTGCGACCGCCGCGAGTATCAGGCGCATTCTCAGCATCTTCGCCTCCCGGCTTTTCAGACCAAGGTTTCGCAGACTCTGTCCGCAATCACGAAAGCCTCGCGCGCCAGCACCAGCCTCCCGCCCTCGAAACGCGCGCTGCCCTTGCCCACCTCGGCCAGGATTTTGTTTCGGTGCGCGCGCCACAAGTCCTTTCCAAACCGGCGCTCCAGCACCTCTTCGGCAGCCCCATCGGAAGTGCGCAGAGCAAGCATCAGTGTTTCGCTCATTTGCTCTTGCCTGCAGAGCCGCTCAGCGCCGGCAACTGGAATGAAGCCTGCGGATATGCATTGTGTGTAGAGTTCGGGGTCCCTGACATTCCACCATCGCACGCCGTCCAGATAAGAATGGGCCCCTGCCCCCAGGCCCAGGTAATCCTCGTTCCTCCAGTAAGTCTCGTTGTGCCGGCAGCGAAATCCCGGCCGCGCGAAGTTCGAGATCTCGTAGTGCTCGTAGCCCGCCGATTCCAGCATCGAGCACGCGATCTCGTACATCTTCGCCTGCGTGTCGTTGCCAACCGGCGCCACCACGCCCTGAGCGACCAGAGCCCCAAGGCACGTGCCTTGTTCGATTGTCAGGCTGTAGGCCGAGATGTGGTTCGGCGAAATGGCTAGCGCCTCTTCGAGCGTCTCAGTCCAACCGTCTATCGCCTGGCCGGGCACTGCGTAAATCAGGTCAATGCTCACATTCTCGAACCCGGCGCTGCGCGCGATCTCAACGGCCCGCCTGGCCTGCCCCGCATCGTGACGCCGCGCCAGAAAACGCAGCACATCGTCATCGAACGACTGCACGCCGATGCTGACTCTGTTGACCCCCGCAGCGCGCATGCTGCGCAGGCGCCCAATGTCGAGGTCTGCAGGATTCGCCTCCACCGTGACTTCGGCATCCTCCACAACCTCGAATCGCCGCCAGATTTCCGTCAGCAAATCCTCGATGCAACCCGCTGGAAGATGCGATGGCGTGCCGCCGCCGATGTAGAGCGTCCCTGCCCGTAGGGGAGCAGCGCTGCTGCTCCCGGCCGATGCGGCGCGGCAGTCAGCGAGCACCATCTCCGCCCGACATGACTCTTGCGCACGCTGTCTCATCTCCCACTTCAAGGCCCGCAGGTAGGGCTCGATCAGTTCGTCCTTGCCGGCGTAGGAATTGAAATCGCAATACGCGCACTTGAGCGCGCAGAACGGCACGTGCACATACAACCCCACAGCCATCTCAGCGCTCCTGCTGTTCAATCTCCTGGCTTACGCATGAGAGTATCGAGTCCGCAGCGTCCGCAAACTCGCGGACACTGTCCGACGAGTAGGGAACCGGTACAAGTCGCAGTCTCCCCCTTCCGCCGGGCCCAAGCATATAGGGGATCTCTACGCGTTGCACACATGCTACAGCGCTTCGGACTTCCTCACTAGCACCAAGCCTCTCACACATGCCCACGATGTCGTCAGCCTCGTCAGCCGGCTTGCCGTTGCGCTCGAACCACAGGGCCTCAAGCGCGCTCTGCGCCGCGAGCCGCGAGCAGGCTGCGCTAGCGAACCGGGCCCTCGGGTGTCGGCTGAGCCCCCGTCTTGTTCTCGACTGGTATCCTCTTGCTTTTTCCAGCAGACTGCGGGCTTCCTCTTTCACAGCAGCGCCCCTTCCTTCGCTATCAGCGCGATGAGCGAGATCATGTTGGGCGAACTGCCCTCTGCAGCAACTTCCGCGCTCAATCTTCGTCTCCTGATGTGGCACAGGCACTCTTGCCTGTGCCTTGCACGGCCCCCCGATGCGTCAGGGCACTACGTTCTCCCTCGACCCACTGTCTCCACAGCCAGGGGTATTCATCCGGTGTCCTTGCCAGCCCCCTGCGCACGGGATTCTGGCAGATGTACTCGACTTTCTGCCGAACTCCCTCGTTAGACCGCAGAATGTGATCGAAGGACTCGTCCTGCCAGACATGGCCCTGCCGTTTGAGTGCCCTGTTCACACTCCGCGCGGCACTCCCTTTGATCCCCTTCATGATCTGCGCCAGGCCGTATGGAACCCCATCTTCATCACTCAGCGGACTAAACACCATGTGCACGTGATTCGGCATCACCACGGCGCCGTGCACCAGCAGCCTGACGCCGTGATCGTCCAGGCAGTGGTCGAGCACCAGCCCCCGCACCGATTCGGGCAGTATCCATCTCTTGTGGGTGCGAAACGTCACGAAGAGCGTGCAGCGTTCACGCTGCAGGTGTGGCAGGTTGCGCCGATACGCGGGCTTTGCCGGGCCCGCCCGCTCGCCGAGCACAGCCAGGAGTGGCTGTGCCACATCTCTCTCCGCGTTCATTTCTGGTCCCCTCTCAGGCGCAGCACCTGCATGAACGCTTCCTGCGGCACCTGCACCTTTCCGATCTGCTTCATGCGCTTCTTTCCGGCCTTCTGCTTCTCGAGCAGTTTCCGCTTGCGCGTCACATCGCCTCCGTAGCACTTTGCCAGCACATCTTTTCTCAGCGGAGCAATGCGCTCCGAGGCGATGATCTTGTTGCCGATCGCGGCTTGAATGCGAATCTCGATCAGTTGCTTGGGCAGCAGCGCCCGCAGCCGCTCCACAAGCTGCCTGCCGCGCGCCTGAGAGCGCTCGCGCTGCGTGACGAATGAGAGCGCGTCCACCGGCTCGCTGTTTATCATGATCGAGACGCGCACCAGGTCAACCGGCCGGTAGGCCGACACCTCGTAGTCGAAGGAAGCATAGCCGCGCGTACGCGATTTCAACTGGTCGAAAAGGTCCACCAGGATCTCGGCCAGCGGCAGGTCGTAGGTAATCACCACCCGCTGGGTCGAGGTGTACTCCATGTTGCGATACTCGCCGCGCCGCTCCCTGGCAAGTTCAAGGCAAGGGCCGACGTATTCCGACGGAGCCATGATTGTCGCGCTGACGTAGGGCTCCTCGCAGTGCTCGATCTCGCTGGGGTCCGGCATCTTCGCCGGGTTCTCGATCTCGATCACCTCGCCCGCCCTCGTGCAAACGCGGTAAACGACAGTCGGCGAGGTCGCAACCAGGTCCAGGCCGTGCTCCCTCTCCAGGCGCTCCTGCACGATCTCCATGTGCAGCAGGCCGAGAAAACCGCAGCGGAAGCCGAAGCCCAGGGCGGAAGTCTCCCCCTCGAACTGGAGCGCACCATCGTTCAACTGCAATTTCTCGAGCGCATCGCGCAGCGCGGGAAAGTCCTCGCCTTCCGCCGGATACAAGCCGCAGAAGACCATCGGCTTCGCCGGCCGGTAGCCCGCGAGCGCCTGCGCGGCAGGGCGATTGGCCTCCGTGATGGTGTCGCCCACGCGCGTGTCCCGCAGGTTCTTCACCCCGGCGCACACGTAGCCCACCTCGCCTGCGCCCAGTTGCTCGACCGGCTTCATGCCGAGGCGGAAAACGCCCACCTCGCTGACCTCGAAAACCCTGCCCGTGCTCATCACCTGGATATGCGTGCCGCGCCGCAGCGTCCCGTCGCGCACGCGCAGGTAAGAGACAATGCCGCGGTAGGGATCGAAGTGCGAGTCGAAGATCAAAGCCTGCAGGGGAGCGGCGCCGTCCCCCGCCGGCGGCGGGATCATCCGCACCACCGCTTCGAGGACCTCCGGGATGCCGGTCCCCTGCTTCGCGCTCACCAGCAGCGCGGAAGAGGCGTCAATCGCCAGCATGTCCTCAAGTTCCTGCATCGCGCGCTCGGGCACCGCGTTGGCCAGGTCAATCTTGTTGATGATCGGGATGATCGTCAGCCTGTTTTGCTCGGCCAGGTGCGCATTGGCAACGGTCTGCGCCTCCACCCCCTGTGCCGCATCAACCACCAGCAGGGCCCCCTCGCACGCCGCCATGCTGCGCGAGACCTCGTAGGCGAAATCAACGTGGCCGGGGGTGTCTATCAGGTTCAGGACATACTCCTTGCCGTCGCTGGCAGTGTATTCCAGCCGCACCGCGCTGGCCTTGATCGTGATGCCGCGCTCGCGCTCCAGGTCCATCTGGTCGAGCACCTGCTCGCGCATCTGGCGCGGCTCGATGCTGCCGGTGAATTCGAGCAGCCGGTCGGCGAGCGTTGACTTGCCGTGGTCAATATGGGCTATGATGCAGAAGTTACGTATCCTGGCCGTGTCCATCACGACCTCTTGAATCGCCGCTTTGCGGACTCAACCACCTGCTCGATTTCCGCGCAGCGCAGCGCTCGCAGGGTACCATAATACACCGCGGCCCCGACCGCGATCGCCGCAAGCACCTGGAGCCCAACCGCACTCAGCGAGGACGCGGATGCCGCCGCCGCGGGCGGCGCGAGCGAGAAGTGCGTCACGGGCGCGCCCACTCTGTCGCCCAGCCATGCAGACACATAGTAGCACACCACACCCATCACGGACGCCGCCGCAACGGCCTTGGCGAAACAGGCCGTTATTTCCCTTCCGCCCATTGGCCCCAGCTTGCGGCGCAGCAAGTACATCAGCACCAACATTCCCACCGCCGTGCTGAGCGAGGTGGAGAGCGCCACGCCGCCATACTTGAGCGAGGTGCGCATCAGCAGCGGGGCGAGCACGAAGTTCAGCGAAACATATCCCACCCCCACTAGCGGAGGGGTTTTCATGTCCCGCAGCGAGTAGAAAGCGCGGTTGATCACTTGCAGGGCCGAGATTGCGAACAGCCCCAGGCTGTAGTAAACCAGCGCGAACGCGCTCGCCTCGACATCCGCCCCGCTGAACTTCCCTCCCTGCCACAAGAGGCGCACCACCGGCCCAGCGAGCGCCGCAAGCGCCACAGACGACGGCACCGAAAGAAGGAATATCGCCCGCAGACTTGCGGAGAAGGTGCGCTTGAACTCATCCTTCTCCCCGCGCGCGACGTGTTCTGAGAGCGTCGGGAATGCAGCGGTAGAAATCGCAACCGCAAAAAGGCCGAGCGGCAGTATGACGAGGCGGTTGGCATAGCGCAGGCTCGTCACCCCGCCCCTGAAAAACGAACCGAAGAAGTTCGGGAGCCAGAAGAGGCACAACTGTGTGAAGAACAGGCCCGCCATCACCGGCAAGAAGTAGCGAACAACCGTCACCACCCCCGGGTGCGCGATTTCGAGCCAAGGCCTCCAGCGGAACCCGCGCGCGTAGAGCGATGGCAACTGAACCAGCACCATGCTCGCAGCCCCCACCAGAACGCCCACGCACAGCCCCACGATCCCCAGCGATCGCGCCAGGAACACCGCGCCGAAAATGATGCCGATGTTGTAAAGGCACCATGCCGCCGCCGGCGATGTGAAGTGCTGAAAAGACTGCAGCACGCCGGTCGAAAGCGCCGACAGCGCGGTCAGGAACACCATCGGCGCCATGATGCGCACGTAGCGCACACATTCATCGAACGCCTCCGGATACTTGTGGAATCCTGGCGCCGCAATCCACACCAGGGCCGGGGCGAAAACCACTATCAGCAGGACACCCACCGCCACCAGCACGAGCAGCAGGTTGGTCAGCGTAACCGCCACGCGCCACGCCTCATCGCGCTCCTTGCGCACCAGATACTCGGTGAAAACGGGAATCAAGGCCGCGCTCAAGGCCCCGCCGGCCAGCAGGTAATACAGCAGGTCCGGCACCGAAAAAGCGGCCCAGTAGGCGTCGGTGTGCAGGGTCCTGCCGAACTGGAAGGCGATTATCTTATCGCGGGCGTAGCCGAGCAGCCGGCTCGCCACCGTCGCCACCATCAAGATGGCGGCGCCGCGCACAACGGTCCTGGACGACACGCGCTCATTATATCCGCCCCCGCCTCCCCCCGCAACCGACCCGGTGGGTGGCACAGGATTCCATCCTGTGCGCATCCGTAGGGGCGCACGGCGCGCGCCCCTACCAAACCTACTTGCGGATCAACCAGACCTCCGCCACCTGGGGGCCGCGGCCTGAGACGCGCGTCCACGCCAGCTCGAGTTTCCCCTCCGAAGTTGCCTGCCGCGGGATGCGGAATTCCATCGGCTCGCCGAGCCTGGTGTATCCCTGGGCCTCGTGAATCACGAACTGCCCGTCCGCCACCAGCCTCATCACCGTCCCGAACCGCCCGCAGTATGTCACCTTCAGCGCGTACTGCGAATTGGGGTCCAGCTTCTCGTAATGCATTCGCAGCGGGGCGTCGTAAAGCGTCAGCGCCTGGCTCTCCCACGACAGCCGCGTATTCCTCGGTCCCCCGCACTCGTCCTGAGCGCTGAGCAGGAACCCGGGATCCTTCTCCCACCCCGGTTCGAGAACCAGGTGCGGTTCCTTTGTCGCATTGCCCAGGTCATCGTAGAACCCGCCCGGGCCCGCCTCTTCCCAGAAAACGATGCGTTTGATGCCCGCAAGCCTGGCTTCGCCGTCCAGCGCTGCCAGCTGGTCGAATTGCGACTCCAGCCAGGGGCGGTCGCAGAGCGGCGTGTCAATGCTGTCGAGGGTCGCGCCCCGCTCGACCCCGCTGGCTCCGTATTTCTGAACGCTGAGCTGCATGCCGATGCTCCTGAAGAGCGCGCCCGCCAGCTCCTCGATACGCTGGCGCACTTGGGGCGCAACCTCTCCTGTGTCCAGCCTCTTGAGGGCCGAACGCGCGGCCTGCAGCGCAGCATCGGGGCCGAGGCTCGGCGCTTGCGCCAGCCAATCGAGCGCTTGCTGTCCTACTTCGGTTTCGTGGGTCAGCCGCTGGCGCACATAGGCATCGTAATACGCGCGATAAAGGCCCTGCTGGAAGCGCCAGTTCGCGAGCGTCTCCGGGCCGGCGCGCTGCTCCATCTCCTGCCAGAGCCCCAGCGTCTTGTCCACCCCCTCGTTCTTCAGCAGCGGCCTCGTCCAGTTCTCTTCAAGCGCCAGCATCCCGCGGGCGACCTGCTCCGCCAATTCCGGCCCAACGAAATAGCGCCCATAATCGGTCATCACCTGCTTGACGTCAGCGCCCGGGTCCCAGCCGCGCGCGGTCCAGATGAACTTGTTGACGTCGTCGTTCACCCCGTCGGAATAGGTAACAAAGCCGCAAGTGAATGGCGCCGTAACCTCGTGGATGTGCGCATACTGCCTCGGCCTGGGGTTGGACGGCTCGCGGTTCAGCGTCAGCGCGAACGCCTGGTCCCAGCGCGGCACCGGATACTGGCAGCGCAGGCAGTGGCAGATATCGGGGTAGTCGCGAATCGGGTATCTCGTCGGCACCGCCTCGCGCATGTGCTCGACGGTATCTCGCGCCCAGGGCCCGTAAACGACTCCCGTCAGCCAGTCGGGTTTCTTCTCCTGCAGGTAACGATAGAAGTAATCGCGCGCCTCCGGTTCGAAGCCCTGCGTTGACACCCACAGGCCTGCTTTCGGGTGGTGCTTGCGCAGCACGGCGGCGAGTTCCTCCAGGTACGGCAGCAGCACTTGGGGCGGCGTTTCGCCCGGATCCCCGCTCGGCACGCTCACATGGTCGAGCCTGGGCATCGAGGCGAAAACCTTGTCGCGCGCCTCGAGCGTGCGCTTCCTGTCATCGGGCCTCGAAACGTCGCAGTGCGTCAGCGGCAGCCACAGCCAAACGTCCATGTCATAAGAATCCAGCAGCCGCGAGAGTTCGGTCGTCATCGGCCAGGGATCAACGGGCATCAACGGGCTGCGAATCGCGTCGTCGGGGTCCAGCGGGGTGATCAGCTCTACCGAGTTGGTGCCGAAGACTATGAGGTCCCGGATGTACTGCTCGAAGCGCGCCACATCCCACGCATCATAAGTGTTGTTCTTCGGGCGATAACCCAACTGGTGCCCGCGCACCGGGTAGCGCGGTGCGGTGGATATGCTGAGGTTTGCGGGTATCTCGATCCTGCCATCGCGCATTTCCGCCGACCGCAGCAGGCGCCCAACCGCGAACAGGGTGCCGCGCTGGTCGTTTCCGATTGCGAGAATAGTCGGGGCCTTGCGCGTTTTGCCGTCCACTGCCAGAATGAAACCCTCGGCGACAGGCTTTCCATCCTTGCCAGCAGGCGCGGCAGGCAGGCTCAGATCGGCGGCAAAACCCGGCAGCCTCTCGCGGCTCGCCACAACGATTGCCGTCCCCTGCACGGGCCAATCCGAGGTCACCTTCAGGCTGATGCCGGTTCTGCTCGCAACCTCCTCCTTCAACATCGCTGCGGCCTTCAGTTCCACCCGCGACGCCTTGGCGGCCACGACGATCAGTGCGCTGCCAAGGTCAGTCTTCGGCGCATTTGCAGAGCATGGGATTAGCGCCGCCAGCGCGGCGGCCAGGCAGGCGAGCAAAACTGTAGTCTGAACGAGCGAGTGCGACATGATGCAGGACCTCCTCCGGGAGCACCCTTCACCAGCGAGATTCGAATCTCCTGCGCAGGGGGTTGTAGCGGCGCGCCCCATATGCTAGAATGCCGACCTGTCGGGACAAGATACGGAGGATTGTCGTGGCGAAACCGAAGAGAAGCCCCTCTGCGAGGAAAGCGCTGCGCCAGTCGCGGCGCAGGCAATTGCAAAACAAGTCCGTCAGGACGCGGGTCAAGGGCGCCGTGAAAGAGGCGCGCGCCGCACTGGCCTCTGGCCAGCGCGAGCAAGCAACCGCGGCCGTCAAGGCCGCGGCGCGCATGCTCGACAAGGCTGCCAGCAAAGGAGTCATCCACCCCAGGACCGGCGCCAGGTACAAATCCCGTTTGATGTCCAAGGCAGCGGCAGCGCCTGCGGCCCAGGGGTAGGTCGGTGCCCCACAACTCGTCTTCGGCTCCGCAGCCGCAGCGACTCCCCTCCCCCCATCGTGGGGGAGGGTGGGGGGCTGTAGCACGGCCGCGCCATTCGACGGGCTCCCTTCCACTTTGCTAATGATGGCAGGGCAAGCCTCGGCGGTTCGCCATTCACCCCCACCTTCATCCTCTCCCTCTGGGACCCTGAAGGGTCCCATCGGGATCCTGAAAGGCCCCGTCAAGGGGGAGGAGAGCCTCTATGTTTGTGAGTAAGAGCGTGGATTATCAGACGGCCAGCGTCGAAAGGGCGGTACCGCGCGGCAGCCTGGGTGCGATGACCATTCCAGGCGCACTCAGGAACGCTCTCGCACAGTATTTCACGCCCGAGCCGGTTGCCCGCTTCATGACGCACCTGCTGCGCCTTGAGCAGGGACAGGTGATAGACCCGGCCTGCGGCGAGGGCGTCTTTCTGCGCGCGCTCGCTGACGAGCGGCCCGGCGTTCGCCTCCACGGGTGCGACCTGGATTCGCGCTGCCTCGATGCCCTGAGGCGCAACTTGCGCTCGAAGCGCGCGCGCCTGCATCACGGCGATGCGCTGGCGGCGCTTCAGCCACTTTGGGGCACTTTCGATGGGGCGATAGGAAACCCGCCGTTCAGCGCGCAGTCGCAACTGGTGCGCGACCCCGGCATCCTTCGGCAGTTCGACCTGGGCCGCGGCCGCCGGTCGCAGGCCCGCGAGATCATGTTCCTGGAACTCTTCATACGCCTGGTCAGGATCGGCGGACGCTTCTCGATCATCTTGCCAGAAGGCGTGGCTGCCAAGCGCCCGCTGAGAGATGTGCGCAACTGGCTCTTGATGAATGCGAGCATAGATTCAATCGTCAGCCTGCCCCGCCGAATCTTCCCCGGCACTCCTGCCAAGTGCATCATAGTTACTGGCACGCGCATATCCGTCACCACGTCCCCCCGTCCCCGGCCCACGAAGCTCGCTATCTGCGAGGACATCTCGCGGCACATCTGGAGCCTGTTGCGTGCGCTCACCTCCGAACGTCGGTCCAGCAGCGAGATAGTCCGCGCGAACCTGCGCGAAGAGTCCGACTGGCGCCCCGAGAGCGCTTGCATAACCAAGTCACACCCCGAGGTCGCCGGCCCTGGCGCGCCGCGCCTTGCGGACCTGGCCGAGCGAATCTCCACGGGCTTCGCTGTCTATGGAGACAAGCGCAAGGTTCTCACTGAGAAGCCGCCCCAGGGCGTCCGCCTAATAGCCGCGAAAAACTTCAAACCCACTGGTGGACTCGATCTCAGACGCGAGGTCCGCTACATCCGCCGCGACGGCCCCTGCTTTTCTGCACGAGCCCTTGTCCGGGATGGTGACTTGCTGTTCGTCAGGGTCGGGGTGGCCTGCTGCGGAAGAGTGGCGGTGGCTCACGCCGACGGGGTGTGCCAGGCCGACGACTGGCTTCACATCGTCCGCCTCCGCCCGGGGGTTGATCCTCATTATGTGGCTGCCTGGCTGATGTCGGAAGCCGGAGCGCGTATGGTCAGCCGAATACGGCACGGGGTTGGCACTGTCAGCATCTCGCGCTCCGCACTCTCCGCGATTCCGGTGCCCCGGCTCGGTGAAGATCGCGAACGCCAGATAGCAGAATTGTTCCGCCGGGTTCAGCAGGCCGACAGCCCGGCTGCATTGTGGCGGCGCATCAATGCGTTGTTCGCTCAGTGCGGCACGAGGTAAAAGCGTTCGGCGCGGATCTCACCTCAGCGCGCCCTCGGGCAGTTCGCGCTCGGCAGGCGCGTGGGGCATGGCCTGCTCATCGCCCAGCACCTTCATAGCGCACCGGATGCACTTCACCGCGGTCTGCGCAAGCGCCAGGTTGAGCCTGCCGCTGCGCTGCAGGCGCTGGGCAGCCTGCAGCAAGTGCTCATTCAGTTCAGCATAAGCAGGGTCATTGAGCAAGGCTTCACCAAGCATCTGTCGCCTGCGCTCGGTGGAACGATCTACCTCATTTGCCCTGCTCAGCAGTCGCTGCTGGTCGGATACCCACTCTTGAAGGCGCTCGGCGTCACCTTCCACCAGCAGCGCGGCAGCCTCGCCGGCCGCCCGGTCGAGCCGGTCGTAGAGCGCCTCCATCTCGCGCATTTCGGCAAGCAGTTCTTCAAGTTCCCCAGCCATAGTGGCCGCCCATTCGCTCTGTCATCACAGCCTGCTCGATGATCTTGTCGGCAACCAGGTCCACCGGCACCTGGTAGGAGCCGCTCCGGACCTCGCGCGCGAGACGCGCCAGATCCGGATTCGCAACCTCGGGCGCGCGCTCAATCGCTCGGCGGGCAACCGCCAAGTCACGCGCGAGAGCCAAGAGGCTCGACCGGCCGCCAGGCTGCGACTCACTGTCGTCCGGCTGCATCCCGCGCAGGATCCAGGCACAAACCGCCATCACCCTCTGGACGTAGCCCCGGTTGCGTTCAGTCCATGGATTCTCGGCTGAATACATCGGCTCTGACATCAGAACCTTTAGCCTGCCCTCTCGGGCACTTACCGGCGCGGGCCCGGCATTTGTCGGCGAATCGCCTTCACTGGATCAAGCCGGCGGCCGCGGGGTAGGAGGAGACGCGGCAGTCATGACCGCGACCTCCTCCGCCCGCGGCCAATTCAAGGCACGTGCGGTGGAATGCACCCGGTCGTCCGTAGGTTGTTCGTTGGCACGCGCTGGGCTGTCTCACGGGGCGGCCGACAACACGGCGCGTGGCTTCAGGTAGAGGGGTTTCCGGGGCGCCGACAGATGACTGCCGGGGGGCGCCTGTCAGGAGCGTGTGGGGGGTCGAGGGGGACATCGCTCCTGGCTGCTCTATCGCACGGCCCACAACCGTGGCTGGCGAGACGGCTTTTGGGCTTTTCGTCCCCTCTGACGCCCCGGATAACCGTGTCGCATCGGCGCTTTCGGCCCGCGCTGGACAGGTCCGGCCTACGGGGTTCACATGCCGCCGGCCCAGGCGCGCGCACCGGCGGCCCTGGGGGCTCGCCGACGGCCCGACGCACTCAAGATTTGCGGCCTGGGTTGCCACCGCACACCTTTCCATCGGCTGGGGCCGAGGCGAGCCCGGCCCCAGCGCGACCGAGAGACGCATTGCGCGTTCCTCGTGGAGCGCGATTGCCCGGTGCCTTTACCGATTCTCGGGGAGGCTTGTGGTTTTCGGTTCTTGGGCTGGGCATCGCCCGTACTTGTTATCGAACAGGGAGGGGCGAAACTTGAGCCCGCGCGGGGGCGCAAATGCGGCCGGGCGCGATGGCGGGCGGCGCTACTTTGCCCGCGTCATGGGGACGAACAGGACATCGCCGATGTGGACCCTGGTGACGCTCTTCCCCTTCTTGTGTAGAAGGGAGAGCTTCTGGACCTGTCCGGCCTCGCCCACGGGGATCACCATCCGGCCGCCATCTTTCAGTTGGTCAATAAGGGGCTGTGGAACAGGGTCCGCTGCGCAGGTTACAATGATCACATCAAAGGGAGCGTATTCTTTCCAGCCCAGAAACCCGTCGCCAACCTTTGTCTCGACGTTTCGGTAGCCGAGCCGATCGAGCGTCTTGCGCGCCCGGCGCGCCAATCCTGGAATAATCTCTATGGAATAGACCTTGGGCGTGATCTCGGCGAGAACCGCTGCCTGGTAGCCGGAGCCGGTCCCTATCTCTAACACTTTCTCGCCCTTCTTCAGCCGGACTTCCTGGGTCATCAAGGCCACGACGTAGGGCTGAGATATGGTCTGGCCAAATCCGATCGGGAGCGACCCATCGTCGTAGGCGTACTGCCGCTGATCGGAGGGCACAAACTCCTGCCGCGGGACCTTCAGCATGGCTGCCAGCACGGCCTTGGTGGAGATTCCCCTTGCCCGCAACTGCCTCTCGACCATCAGGCGCCGCGCCTGCGCGAACTCCTCCGTCTCCGCCGCAAAGGCCAGCGCCACCACGAACAGCAAGGGCAGGACTATGCTGAGCCGTCTCATGGCTCCCTCCCGGCGATGGATTCCGCGCTCGCCATCGCTCCACCTGCTGCGCACGCTATCTGGCAGAAAGCCCATTTCGGCCGACTGGGAGGCGGCAAACACGACCCCAAACTATGGAATAATGCGCAGGAGACCCCAAATGCAAGCAGTCCACACGAACTCGAAAGAGCGCTACCGGCGGCTTATCCACGTTCTTGCCGGGCTGATGGTGGCCCTCGGCCTCGCCTCGGGAGGCTTACTGGCAACCGACTCGGGGCGCGTGAGCGCACTGTGGTGGGATGCCCTGCTGGTTGTGTTTGTAGGGCTGGGAGTCAGCCTCGGGATTGTCTGCAGCAAGGAGCGCCAGCAGCGCCGTGTCCACGACGCCCTGGAGGCACACGTAGACGCTACGCTGCGCGACCTTCGCCAGCGCGCGGACGCGGGCGCGCCTTCTCATTCATCTCGCGGCCGCGAAGAGCAAAGCCTGGACAGACTGCGTGAGGCATACTTGCGCTTGCTCGAAAGCGTGGCGCACCCGTTGGGCGGCGAGGACTCCTACGATTCCACCCACGGCGAGCAGGTCGCCTTGTTGGCGCAGCGCATCGCGACGCAAATGAAGCTCTCGCGGGAGATCGTGGATCGGCTGGGCCGCTACGGCGCGTTCTTCGACCACGGGAAATTCGCGATCGCCGCCAAAATACTGCAGAAGACAAGCGCCCTCGAAGCCTGGGAATGGACGATTGCGCGCAAGCATGTCGAACTCGGGGTGGCGTTGCTCGAACCGCTGCAGCCCGCCGACGAGGTGATTGCCATGATTCGCCATCACCACGAGCGGTGGGATGGCAAAGGTTATCCCGACTGCCTCAAGGGGGAGGAGATCCCCATCGAGGCGCGCATCCTCGCGGTGGCCGATGCCTATCATGCGATCATCAGCCCGAGGCCCTACGCAGCCGCGCGCACTGCGCAGCAAGCGCTTGCCGAAATCGAGGCCCATGCAGGCGCGCAGTTTGCCCCTGCCGTCGTCGAGGCGCTGAAAGCCGTCTGCGAGCGACAACTGCACCCTGTCGCGGCGTGAGGCCCTGCGGTCTCAGCCCGCGGGCTTCCGGCGCCGGCTCGACGGCTTAGCAGCCTCTTGCTTCCCCTGAGAGGGCTCTGCCGAGGTTCCCCCTTGACGCCCTATGTCGTTCATGTTATACTTTTACTCGGACGGGTTCGGCCGTCGCAGTAGCAGGAAAGTGGTAAGGTTGCAGGTAGTGGGTTGTGGGGCCCAGGCCCAACTCCCAGCCGGACTTACTGCTTTCGAAAGGGAGGAGGGCCGTGAGCGAGAAGGAGCGCCTCGCAGGCAAGGTCAAGTGGTTCAGTGAGGCCAAAGGCTACGGCTTCGTGGAGACCGAGAAGGGCGACGTGTTTGTTCACTATTCCACCATCGAGGGGACGGGGTTTAAAACCCTTGCCGAGGGACAGGCGGTGGAGTTGGAGGTAGCCGAAGGCCCCAAGGGCTTGCACGCCACCAAAGTCCGCCCCGCGTAGCAAACTGTCCAGCGTTAGTCCCCAGGTTCAGCAGCATCCGTCGTTGTGACCCCAGCGCAGCGTTCAAGCACGCCTGGCGCGCCCTTGTGGGGGCGCCCCCCGGTGGCCGCCCTGTGCAGGGGCAGGTTTCAAACCTGCCCTGCATCGCAATTCGGAAGGCGCGGTGTAGGGCAAACCCTTGTGGTTTGCCGAATCTGGGCGGCAAGGGACAAGTGGCTAGGCCCAATTGGCCGCCACCCCGGCTTCGCCTAGGGGCCCTTGCCCTAGATTGCAATCCCGAACGTGCGGACCAGGAAGACAGCCCGTAACGCCAGCGTCCCGCTGGCATGCCGCCGGGACGGCGGCGTTACAAGGGAATCCCGAAGGCGCGAACTAGGAAGACGGCCAGTTGGGCGCGGGTGATGGCGGATTTCGGGCAGTAGCAGCGGGCCAGCTGCGGGTAGATCGCGGGGCAGGCGCAGCCGTTCGTAACCGCAATCCCGCCGGGCCAGGAGGCGGGGTCCGCAAGGCGCTCGATCCACCCGTAGAACGGGTTGTCGTTGGGCACATCGGCAAAGGTTGGTGTCGGGCGATCCAGTGGCGCTTTCCCGGTCGCCCGGCAGAGGACCCACGCGATTTCCCGGCGTGAGACCGAAGCGGTGGGGCAGAACTTCTTCCCGCCGAATATCGCGCATGGCGTTCCTGGCGCGGTCCTGCCCCAGGAAGCCGTGTCGCAGAAGCGCTCTATCCATCCATAGTAGGGATTGTCCTTCGGCACATCAGCGAAGGTCGGAGTTGGGCGATCCAGCCACGTCTTGCCCGCGGCCTTGCAGATAAAGACCGCGACCTGCGCTCTCGTCGCGCTCGCGCATGGGCAAAACAACCGCGGGGTCATCGAGCAGCCGTTCGTCATGCTGCGAGCAGCGAGCGTCTCAATCGCGTCCCAGGCTAGGTGGTCAATGGGAACATCCTCGAATGTCTGGTTGCGGACGGTGACGTTGATGCACTGCTGGGACGAGCGGCCGCACTTGTCGAACGCTTTGATGCAAATCTGGGCTGGGCCCTGCGGAACCCGCGGCCTCGTGTCCCATTCGCACGAATATGGGGCAGTCGCGTCGGTGCACAGCAGTTGGCCGTTGACATAGAACTCCATGCGCTCGATGCCGTCTGCTTGTAACGCCGCCGTCCCGGCGGCTTCCCTCCCCCTGAGATGGGGGAGGGGTAGGGCGGGGGTGACGAACGCCCCCGGATGGGTTGCCCCCCACCCAACCTCCCCCACAAGGGGGGAGGCGGATGTGGGTGATACGGTGGCGGTGATTGGGACGACGCCGCGCACGGTCGCGCCGTTCGCTGGCGATATGATCGCAACTGTGGGTGCGGTTGTTGAGACCGTGAACTCGCAGCGCGCAGGGGTCGGGTCTTCATTCCCGGAGAGGTCTCGCGCCTTCACCTCGAAAACATGCGCTCCATCGCTCAATCCCGTCAGCGTCTTGCTCGTATCAGTCGTCCACGCGCTCCACGCCCCCGAATCCAGCCTCCACGCAAACGCGAAGGGCCCCGGCTCGGCAGCGGTCGCTACCCACGATACGACTGTACTGCAGGAAGACAGCACCTCCCCGCACGGCCCCGCCGTTATCTGGGTCTCTGGCGGCGTAGTATCAGGAAACCTGTCGAAAACGAAAACGTTGGCGGGGCCTGCGAGTCCGACCTTGGCAGAATCGAAAGCCACAAACCGTCCGTCACCAGACAGACTGGGCAAGTTCGAGGGCTCACAGGGCACCATCCAGTCATCGCCCGCGATCGTGTCGCGCACGAAGACATTGAGGTAATCCTCGGTCCTGAATCCACTCCAGTAGCTATCAGTGGCGACGTACCGCCCATCCGTTGAAAATGCGAGCGTCTGCGACCCGAACCACACTGATCTCAAGAAAGTTGTCCAGCCTGTAGTCCGGTCGTGTAGGAACGCCAAGTAGATCAGGGATGGGATCTCGCACCATCGCTGTGGGGCCGGGGGCACGAGATTCGTCGCCCACGACCAAAACGCCACATACCTACCTTCGCCCGAGATCGCGGGGTTCCACGACGGCGCGTTCGCCTGGCTGCCGTCGCTTGCAACGCTGACCCGAGTGGTATGCCCGGTTTGGAGGTCGCGGACGAAGATGTCTGTTGCGCCATTGGTGTCCCCGGGCACGAGATTGCTCGCGTCGGACATGAAAACGACCGATTTGCCGTCGGCACTGATAATACCGTAACCAGAACCGCCGTCTGCCTGCTCACCTACGCCTGAGACGCTGACGCGCTCAGTTGTGCGGGTGAGCATGTCGCGACAGAACACATCGGAGACACCATTGGTATCGTCGGGGACTAGATTCGTTGCCGTAGATTGGAACACGACGAAGTGCCCGTCCGCGCTGAGCGAAGCCCCTCCAGAGGCCGCGTTGCCCTGGTCGCCCCTGGTAGAGACGCTGACACGTTCGGTGGTTCCAAGCAGCCTGTCGCGAACGAAGATATCCTGGGCGTTGTTCGTGTCGCCGGGCACGAGGTTGCTAGCATCGGAAGCGAACGCAACGAACCGGCCATCAGCACTGATTGAAGCGCAGCACGAGGAGCCGTTCGCCTGGTCGCCAGCGCTTGACACAGACACGCGCTCAGTAGTTGCAAGGAGCCTGTCGCGAACGAAGATATCGCCGGCATCATTCGTGTCGCCCGGCACAAGGTTGCGCGCCCACGAGGTGAATGCCACGAATCTTCCGTCGGCGCTCAAAGAAGGGTCGGAGGAAGATCCACTGCCTCGCTCACCCGTGGTGGAGACACTGACGACCTCGGGAACGTCACAACATGCGGCCCGGCATACCCTGGGTTCGACATCGAGCCCCACGAGGACCATCAGAGAGGCCCAGACGAGCGCGACGGGCCACCGCGCGAACACCTCATTCAGCACTCCACCCATATCAACTCCTTTGTGACACCTCCCGCCGGGAAGGCCCAACGTGGCACCGACGCTGCGAGGGAAGTCCGCCCGCTCCAGCTACTACCAGTTCCTTGGCCGGCTGTGCAGGAATACGTCAACCTTGCGGTTGGTGTCCTCCCCCGCATTGATCACGTTGTTGGCATCCGTGCAGAAAGCGACCCGTATATCCCCGTTAGACGGCGCTGCGATGCTCGGATAGAAGGAGTCGCACCATTGCGTAGTCTCGTCGGGGTGCTCGTATAGCTCGAACCCCCCTGAGGTGGAGACACTCGCAAGGAAGGTGGCGCCGCGGTTCAAGTCCCTGACGTACACGTCAGCGGTGCGATCATACTGGTCCTTTGCGTTTCCGTCGGCGCGCAGGTTCCAGGCCCATGAGTGGAAGGCTATGTACATGCCATCTTGAGACAGTGATCCGATAAAGGACGCGCCGTCAGCAAACCCCACCCCACTCGTGTCTATGCTAACTAAGGTGGTGGTGGCAGCCGAGCGGTTGCGCATGAAGATGTCTGTGAAGCCTGTGAATCTCCTCGCGCCGGGGTCCCATGATCCGGACTCGGTATCGTTGGGGACCAGGTTCGAGGCGTCGGATTCGAAGACCACGATGTTGCCATCGCCAGAGATAGCGCATCTGCCGGAGGCGCCGTTGCCCTGGTCCCCAGCAGTCGAGACGCTGAGGATCTCGCACCAGGCCGGGCGGACGCTCGCCAGCGTGGCGAACATCAGCAGGGCAAGCGATACGACCAAGCCGGCCGTTGAGACTCGGCCCAGCACGGTGGAGTGCTGATGACGTTCGGGCTGATTCCCCCTCACCTTCGCACGCGACATCGCACGCTCCCCCAAGACACCCGGCGACGCTTTCATCTCCCCCTCCCTGCACGCGATCCCGGGCCTGGCCCCCGAACAGCGAGCACTAATATTACACTCCTCCCCCCTGCGCTTGTCAACTTGTCAAGAGGAATCTCCGCAGATTTCTCGCGCAGTCGTATCCCCTCCCCCCATCGCGGGGGAGGGTAGGGTGAGGGGACAAAGGCCGAGAGCAATCGGCTTCACCCCCACCTTCATCCTCTCCCTCTGGGACCCTGAAGGGTCCCATCGGGATCCTGAAGGGCCCCGTCAAGGGGGTGAAGGGCCTTCTTGCGGGCCGACGGCCAGGTTGTGAGACGACCCCTTGCGGGTCGCCCGCTTGAGGCGGCCCAGGGACAAGCCGTTGCCTATGTAGCACACAGCCGAGGGCCCTTCGGTTCCACTCAGGGTAAACGGCTGCGCCACACCGCGCTGCCCCCCACCTCAATCCTCCCCCACCCAGGGGGGAGGGGGAATCGAACGGCAGCCACTGCAACGTAGGGGCGGAGCGCCGCTCCGCCCCCCACGGGAGCCCCGGCCCTGCTCCCCTTGCATGTTAGTGACTTCGTCGGTCGGGCAACAGCTGAGACGGCAGCGCTGAGAGGGGAACGTGCGCGGTGGGGGGAAGAGTATCTCAAAGATTACGGATGGAGGTCGGGATGGTGAAAAGCGCGAGCAAGGTGGTGTTGATTGGGCTCGATGCGCCGATACCGAAGCGCGTCTGGCATTATGCGCAGCAGGGCCTGCTGCCGGTGATGAAGGGCCTGATTGACCGGGGAGTGTGGGCCGAGAACTGCCTGGCCCCCTACCCCACTATCACCCCGCCGAACTGGACCACGCTGGCGACCGGAGCGTGGCCGGGCACGCACGGCATCACCTGTTTTCACACTCACATCCCGGGCGACCCGCTGGACAAGATCCACCAGGCTTTCGACAGCCGCGAGTGCCGCGCGGAATACATCTGGAACGCCGCCGCGCGGGAGGGCAAGAAGTCAATCCTGCTCAATTATCCCTCAACCTGGCCGTCGCCCCTGAAGGACGGAATCCAGATCGCGGGCGCGGCCCTGAGCCTGAATGAATGGCGCAACCACCCCGACTGGGGCATCACGATGACGCTGTGCCACGACCAGTTGTTCTCGACCGAGGACCTGCCAGGCGCGACGCGCGTTCAACTTTCGAACGCCAGCGGCTGGAAGAATGCTCCTGCCGAGGCCCTGGAGGCAACGCTGGAAGTCGGGCAGCCAAAGGCCCAGTTCCCCTTCCAGGCGCCTACGTGGCATCTGCTCGCGGTGAGAGATGGGCAGGGATTCGGCAGGGTTCTGGTATGCGAATCCAAAGATTCGCGTTCCGCAATCGCCGATCTACGCCCGGGCAACTGGAGCAAGCACCTCACGCGCACGTTCAGCACCGAAAACGGCCCGATGCCCGCGGTTTTCGCGCTCAAGTTGATCGAATTGTCGCCCGACGCCGGCAGATTCAGGCTTTACCTGACCCCGATCTGCGCGCTGAAGGGCTGGTCTCATCCCGAGTCAGTGGCCGAGGAAATCAAGTCGGAGAAGGGTCTGCCGCTGCCCTACTGCCCGTTTCCAGCCTTCAGCCTGGGATGGATTGATGACGCGACGTTCAGCGAACTGGTGGATTCGCAGCACATCTGGCTGGCGGACGCGGCCGAGTATCTGCTGAAGAACAAGCCGTGGGACATCTTCTACATGCACGCGCATTGCCCGGATCATGTGTATCACGTGTTCGGCAACAAGTGGGACCCGGCGACCAACCCCGACGCGGAACAGGTGAAGCGGCATCAGGGGCTGGAGGCTGATTTTTACCAGTCGCTGGACAGGATGATCGGACGCATCGTTGAGGCAGCGGGGCCGGATGCGCTGGTGGTCGTAACCTCGGACCACGGCGCGAAAGCGACCACCGCGCAGGTGCGGCCGTCCCAGATTCTCGAAGAGGCGGGGCTGACCGTTTTCACCGGAGAGGGCCGCGACCGCCGCATTGATTGGACGAGAACGCGCGCCGTGACGCAGCGCGCAAGTTACGTTTACGTGAACCTGAAAGGGCGCGACCCGGACGGCATTGTTGATCCAAAGGATTACGACAAGGTGCGGCAAGAGGTGCTCGACGCGCTGACGAACTACCGCGACCCAGCGACAGGCCTGAAGCCGATAGCTCTGGCCCTCAAGCGAGAGGATGCGCGCATTCTCGGCCTCTACGGCGACCTGGTCGGCGATGTGGTGTATGCGGTGAGCCCGCAGTTCGGCGGGCAGCACGGGGTCCATCTTCCGATGGCGGAGCACGGGCTTGGCTCGCTCAAGGCGCTATTGATCATGGCAGGGCCAGGGGTCAGGAAGGGCCATGTGATGCAGAGGACGGCGTGGCTGGTTGACATCGTGCCGACAATCTGCCACCTGGCCGACCTGCCGATGCCTGCGGACGCCGAGGGGGCTGTGCTTTACCAGGCCCTGGATGACCCTGACGCCCCCCGCAAAGAGCGGCAGCGCGTGAGCGAGGACTACGAGCGGCTGAAGCAAACCTTCGAGGCCGACCGTCAACTGACCCATCGCTACGGCGAGCCGGGATCGGGTCGCTAGGCGCCCGTTCGGCGTGAGACCTAGCGCAAGGTTGTTATGCCGAGCTGGCGACCGCTGTGCGCAAGGTCAAGAGAACAGGCGTATGCGGCTCGGCGACCGCTGATTCGGCCAACGTGACAAAATAGACCCCAATAGGGGTTGACGGCGCGGGCTGGCTGTGGTATATTCCCGCAACTCTTTCGGTAACAACGGAATAACCGGGCTGCACTAGCCTAGCGTCCCTCCCTCTCGCAGATTCGCAGCACCCACCACACCATCGCGGCAGCCTGCCCTGGTTTGCGTGCGGCCCGTAAGGATGTGTGTTTATGTTACGTTTGCTGGGGAAGTGGGGATATCTGAGCCCCTTGTGGGTGCTCGCGATCGCCGCGGCGCTCTTCTCGGCGCGGGCCTGCTTCCCGCAGTCCTCGCAGGCTGTGGCTGTGACCATTGCTGCGGACGGGCAAGAACGGAAGGTAATGACCAGCGCCACTTGCGTGGCCGAGGTCCTGGCGGAGAACCGGGTTGCCCTGCAGGAACTCGACCGCGTGTCGCCGGATCTTGGCCAGCCCGTTGCAGACGGCCTGAAGATCACGGTAACGCGAATCGCCAGGCTGGTAAAGAAAGAGCGCAGGCCTATCCCTCCGGGAGCATTGACGCGCTACGACGATCGTGTCGGCCGGCCCATAACGCTCCATCCCGGGCAACCGGGCCTGGTGGAAGAGACGGTTCGCATTCATACCAAGGACGGCCGGGAGACGCTGCGGGAGGTGCTGTCGTCGCGGGTGGTGCGCAAGCCGGTACCCGGCCGCGTGGTGCGCGGGCGCTGGTCGAAGCTTCCCGCGAGAGGGGCGCGGATGCTGGTGATGACGGCAACCGCATACGACCCGGGGCCCATAAGCTGCGGCCGCTTCGCCAGCGGATGGACGGCGGTTGGGATGCGGGCCGGCAAGGGGGTGGTTGCCGTTGACCCGTCGGTAATACCCCTGGGCACCAGGCTGTATATCGAGGGCTACGGCTACGCAGTGGCCGGCGATGTCGGGCGGGCGATACGCGGGCGCCGGATAGACCTGGGCTTCGACACCTATCGCCAGGCAATCGCTTTCGGCCGCCGCACAGTTCAGGTTTACATGGTGGACTGACCCCAAGTCCCCTGCAGGGGGCCCCCCACTGTTGTCGAATCATCCATCCGGTCTTTCCGGACAAGGAGGCACGAATGGACACCAGGATTCGTTCCCTGAACATAGCGGAGTCGGAAGCGGGGACATTGGCCAGCGTCTGCCAGCAGCTGATAGAGACCTATGGGGCCACCCTGGTTTCGCTAGTAGCCTATGGCAGCAGCGTGGCCGGCGGCTACGAGCCCGGGATTTCGGACATCAACCTGGTGCTGGTGCTGGAGCGGGGCGGGTTTAGGGAGATCAGCAAGGCGGCCCCGATTCTGAGGCGCAGCAAGCTGCGCCTGTCGCCGCAGTTCTTCGACCTGGCCTCGGTGGAGTCGCTGGCAGAGGTTTGCCCGATGGAACTACGAGACATGCAGATAGCCCACGTCGTGCTTCATGGCCGCGATCTTCTGTCGGACCTGTACGTGGATGAACAGAGGCTGCGCGCCGAATGCCGCCGCGCGCTGACCGGCGTGGCGACCAGGATACGGCATCAGGCGCTTGCCGTGGGCGACGACCCCAGAGCGCTCAGCGCGCTGACCAACGACACCTTGCGGGCGATTCTTGCCGTGCTGCGGCACCTGCTTCGCCTGGAGGGCAAGCAGATTCCCCCGCAAAAGGAGGACCTGATAAGGATGGCGGGGCGCGACTACGGATTCGATTGCGAGCCATTCGTCAGGGCGTTGGGTTTGCGCAGCGAACCAGGGAGCGACAACCAGATGAAGAAAGCCTTTGAGTCTTACTTCGATGCTCTCCAGTCGCTGGCGGCGCTGATCCGGAGCCGATTGACCTAACAGGGCAGGCAGGCGCCAGTGAAAATCTACATCATGACGGACATGGAGGGAATCTCGGGGATTTACAGCGACGAGCAAACGCGCCCGGGAAGCCCGGCATACGCCGAGGGGCGCAAGCTGCTGGCCGCCGATGTGAACGCCGCCATCGAGGGCGCGCTCGCCGGGGGCGCCACTGAGATCGTCGTCAATGACGGGCATGGCGGCAGCCCCCACATGCTCTGGGAAGACATGCATCCGGCTGCGAAATACGAACGCCCGCAGGGTATTGACAACTGGCTCCCCGGGATGGACAGCACATTCAGCGGCGCGTTCCTCATTGGGGGCCACGCGATGGCTGGGACACAGGGGGCGTTCCTGGATCACACCCAGTCCGGGATCTGGTTCAACTACTATGTGAACGGGCAGCCGTGCGGGGAGATCGCGCAGATGGCCGCCGGGGCGGGGCATTACGGCGTGCCGCTGCTGCTGGTGACTGGCGATGACAAGGCTTGCCAGGAGACGCAGCGCTATTTCCCGGGGGCGGAAACGGAACCGGTGAAGGAAGGCATCTGCCGCAAGATAGCGCGCTGCATCCACCCCGACAAGGCGCACGAGTTGATATGGCAAGCCGCCGAGCGGGCGATGAAAAAGGTCGGGAAGGTGGAGCCCTGGGTGCTGAAGCCGCCAATCGAGGTGGTGCTGGAGGTAACGAGCACGGAGATTGCCGACGGCCTGGAGGGGCACCCCGGGGTGGAGCGGCTTGGGCCAAGGAAACTGCGCAAGATCGCGCGGGATGCGCTCGACATCATAGCCTTCTGAGCATGGCAGAAGCCCTAGCACGGCGCGTCTTGAGGGGATTGTGGGCCTGCGCGAGAAATGGATCGAGATAATCTACCGGTCGGCGACCGGGACCAGAAGGCTCCGGCTGCTTCTCACCCCTCTGATCGCGCTTTTGTTTTTCGCTGTAGTAATCGTGCTGCCTATCTGCGGCGCGCTTTGGCTGGACAGAGCCCTGCGCCTTCCGAAATTGGTTCCTGCGCCGCTCAACGTGATCTTGTCCGTTCCTCTTATCGGCCTGGGGGCGTTTTTTGCGCTGTGGTCAGTTTTCCACTTCGCGAAGGTGAAGGGAACACCCGTGCCTTTCAATCCGCCGCCGAAGCTGGTCACGACGGGGCCCTATGCTCATGTTAGAAATCCGATGGTGAGCGGGCTGCTCATTGTGGTGGTCGGGGTCGGGGTCTTGCTTCGCTCAGTTTCGGTTGTATTCATACTCAGCCCGTTCCTTGTCCTGGTGGGCGTGATCGGGTTGAAGATGCTCGAAGAGCCAGAACTGGAAAAGCGCCTGGGCCAGGAGTATGTCGAATACAAGAAGCGGGTGCCGATGTTCATTCCGCGGATCCATCATGATTGACTTCCACGTTCACATTGGCAATCTGTATCGCGAGGAGTACCCTAAGCGGACAGCGTTGTCGGTTCACCAACTGATTGACCGGATGAACCGAGAGGGGATCGAGATCAGCGTGCTCCTGCCGCTGGAAAGCCCGGAGGGCTCGTGGGGCTATTTCCTGACCGAGGAGGCAGTGGCGGCACGCGACATTTACCCGGAGCGGCTGATTGCCTTTGCGTGCGTTGACCCGCGCTACCCACGCGCCGCCGCATTCATTGATCACTTCGTCAACAGGCACGGCTGCAAGGGATTCGGCGAGCATGTGAACGGGCTTGCGTTCGATGACCCGCTCAACAAGACCATCTACGCCAAGTGCGATGAGCATGGCCTGCCGCTTGTTTTTGAGATAAACCCGGGCCTGTGTTATGACGAGGTCGGCCTGCCGCGGCTGGAAACGTGCCTGAAGGAGTTTCGCAATGTGAAGTGGGTGGGTCACGGGCCGAGTTTCTGGGCCGCGATCTCGGGCGATGACGATGGCAAGGGCGGTTACCCAAAGCGCCCGATCAAGCCGCGCGGTGCTCTCGACCGCCTGTTCAGCGAATATGAGAATCTATATGCCGACCTGTCGGCCGGATCCGGCTACAATGCGATGACGCGGGACCCGGAGTTCGCGGCGGGCTTCATTGCGCGCCACTGGCGCAGGCTTCTGTGGGGCACCGATTATATGGGGCACGGCCAGCCGCTGCCGCAGGTGGAATGGCTTGCCAATCTGGACGTGCCTGCCGAGATCCGCGAGGCCGTCGGGCGCGGCAACGCCTGCCGCCTGCTGGGGCTGCAGAAAGCGTAGGGGCGGTTCGCGAACCGCCCCTACAAAGGGGGCAGGACGCAAGGTCCTGCCCTACGGCAGCTGTCCTCCTGTCGGATTGTGTTGCCGACACATCACTGCAAATGGGATTCTTCGCTTCGCTCAGAATGACAGGAGGCGAAGGGCTCCGATTGACATTCCGGCGGCCTCGACATTGCCCCGACGCTCACGTAGAATCGTGATGGAAGCAAGGGAATGGACAGACCAGCCAGGGTTGCGGTGTGTCAGTTGGACACGCGCATGGGGCGGGTTGATGAGAATGTTGCGCTTGCGCTGAGAGTGGCCGAGCGCGCGGTGGCTGCGGGCGCGGAGTATATCCTGTTTCACGAGAACATGGTGCACGAGTATCCGCCCAATGCGGCAGAACTCGCGGAGCCGGTGCCGGGCCCTGTCACGGAACGCTTCGCAGCGTTCTGCGCGCGCCATCAAGTCTGCATCGGATTCGGGATGACGACGCGAGGGCAGCCGCGGCCCTACAACGCGGCGGTGTTCGTAAACTCGCGAGGCGAGATTGCCGCGACGTATGCGAAGCGCAGCCTGGTGAACCGCGCCGGTTACGAGACTTACATGGCCAAACTCGAAGGGTGGGCCGTATGCATGGCGGGCAATGAACGCTTGCTCGAGGACGAAGTCTTTCAGCCAGGGAAAGAGCACCTCGTGTTCGATTGGGACGGGATTCGGGCGGGCGTTCTGATTTGCGCGGATACCGGGCGCGATGACTACTGGGCGGCGATCAGGGAGCGGGGCGCAAAGGTAATCTTCTGCCCGTTCAATAACCCGGGCATCCGGCTGTACCACCCGCGGCTGCTAGATCAGGTGAGAGAGTTTGGGGCCTATTTCGTGGGCGCGAACCGCGCTGGCTCCTATCCGATGGGCCTGCCCGGCCGCGGCCAGAGCCTGATTGCCGATCCCCACGGCAAGGTACTTGCAGATTGCGGCGGGGCGGTGAACTCGTTCGCAGTCGCCGACCTCCTCATGGAGGAGTGAGCGCCGAGGGCAGGGGACAAGCCCCTGCCCCACGACTGAACAGAGAGATCCTTCGCTTCGCTCAGGATGACAGAGGAGGGGGAACGCCAACCCGCAAGGGCTTGCCCTACACAAGAGAGAACTCGAATGGTATGGGAGGGATAATGACGCCGCGCGAACGAGTGCTCACCACGCTGAACCGGAAAGAACCGGACCGGGTGCCGATCACGCTGGACTTCACCCCGGCGTTGTACGAGGTGTTCAAGAGTAAGACCGGCTCAGGCAGCCCGGCAGAGTACTTCGGCCTGGAGCCGCGCCATGTGGGCATCGGTGCGACCCGCCTGAAGACGGATTTCAGCCCCTGGCTGGGCGCGCTACCGGAGGGCGCGAGCGTAAACGAATGGGGAGAGGCCGACGTGCCGGGCTCGATGTATCACTTTACCGACTACGTTCATCCGCTGGCGAAGGCGCAGACGCCGCAAGAGATTCGCGACTATCCGTGGCCCGACATCCTGGCCGCTTACCGCTGGGAAGGTTTCCGCGACCGCGTGCGCGACTTGCAGCAGAGGGGCTACCCGGTGTGTTCGGGCATGGCCCACCTTTTCGAGCAGGCCTGGCACCAGCGCGGGCTCGAGAATTTCCTCTGCGACATGGCGCAGCGCCCCGAGATGGCGGAAACGCTGCTGGGCATCATCAATGACATGCGCATCGAATATAGCCGCCGCGCGGCGGAGGCGGGAGCGGATGTTCTGTATCTCGCAGATGACGTCGGCACACAGCGGGGGATGATGATGAGCCCCGCGATGTTCCGCCGCTGGATCAAGCCCGGGCACGCGGCGGCGATTGCGGCGGCGCGCGCGGTCAAGCCCGAGATTCACGTGTTCTATCACAGCGACGGGGATATCAGGGCGATAATCGAGGACCTGATCGAGATTGGAATCACAGTCCTCAACCCCGTCCAGCCTGAATGCATGGACCCGGCGTGGGTGAAGGCCGAATACGGTGACCGGCTGGCCTTCTGGGGGACGATGGGCACGCAGACCACGATGCCCTTCGGCACACCCGATCAGGTGCGGGGCGTGGTGAAGGAAAGAATCGAGACCGTTGGCAGGGGCGGGGGACTTGTGCTCGCGCCGACTCATGTGCTGGAGCCTGAGGTGCCCTGGGAGAACGTTGTCGCTTTCGTCGAGGCGGCCCGCGAATACGGCCGCTATCCTCTCGCCTAGCAGCGCAGCAGCCAGCCAAACTTCGGTTCGCTGCTTCCAGCCTTTTCTCTGCGAAGGGGCACCACCGGCGCTTCCAGGTTGAATATTCCGGCACGGGTTGCTCGTTCCCCGCAAGCAACTATGGAATAATCCTAATGGACAAGCGATTGTGTTGAAAGAGACCGGGAAGATGTCTGCAGATGGCTTGGCAGGAAAGTCGCCTGTCCCTGCGCGGGGCGGGCTTTTCGGGACACCTGGAGGGGGAGCGGGTGGGCGCTTGCGGCGCCAGGCCGGGATCTCGCTCATCGAGGTGCTCGTGGCGGCCATGATCCTGGCGATCGGCCTCGTTGCTGTCGGGGGGATGGTCACCTACGGTGCGATCTCGCACAAGAAGTCCGCGAACTACACCATCGCGGTAGCCCGGGTTACCGAGGAGATCGAGCGGATCCGCGAGGCGGGCTACCTGGGCGCCCAGGTGAGTACTACCCTATTCCCCGCGTCGCGGTACACGATCGTAGATTCGACACATGTGTCTTTCACAGTTGCCGAGTTGAAGAACGGCACAGGCACGATCACGCTGGATGAGGACAATGAGGCGAAGGCCAACAACCCAGCCACTGGGCAGCCATACTTGAACATGAAAAGGGTAACGGTGCAGGTTTCGTGGGGCGGGAGCCGAAACGCGAGCGGTTCCTACCGCGCTGCGACCCTGGTCACCAACAGGCCGCAATGATGAGAACCATACGTTCGCTATTACGACTTGGAGATCGCACCAGACAGGGATTCACTCTGCCCGAGTTGCTGGTTGCAATGGGCATCATGAGTGTTCTTGCCTACGGCATTTCCACGATCTACTTCTCTACGCTCTTCACCTACAATCAGCAGATATGGCAGTTGCCCCCCTACGATGCCGCCACGGCGGCTGTGAAGAGGGCCGCTCAAGAACTCATGGGGGCCATGCTGATTGACACGCACACTGCGAACTCCATCGTGGTCATCATGCCACAGAAGGACGCGAACCACGATAATGTCCTTACATTCGGGGCACAGGGATACCAACTGAACCAGGGCGACCGCGTTACCTACTACCTCTCCGACGCGACCGGCGCCCTGGCCGGCACGGGTTACTGTTTGTGGAAAGCAGTCAAGCCCCAGGGAGCAGCTGCCTTCACGCCGCGCGTGAAGATAGCAGACAACATCCACCCGGAGCTGAACCCGGTTGACCCTACGACAGGCCTGCCCCATCAGATGTTCAGGTACTGGCCGGACGATGTCAGACTTTGGGGAGTGGAGATCTGGATGACTTCCACAACCAGTGTGCACGGGCAGACGAAGGTGCAAACCGCGCACTCTGAGGTCTATCTGAGGAACTTGTAGCGCGGCGCTGGAGGGTTTTGCGATGAACGCAGATTTGCTATCAAGAGGGTACCGCAGGAAGCAACGGAACGAAGGCGGGTTCGCTCTCGTCTCCGCAATCCTCTTCCTGTTTGTAGTTCTGGTGCTCGGCTCCGGTATCGTTTGGCAGTCGGTGCAGGAGGTGAAGCGGGCCAGCCGCGCAAAGAAGGAAACCGATGCGTTGAACCTCGCCGAGGCCGGGATAGACTACGCCGCGTGGAAACTGTACAACGACAGGAATATGCTGCTGCCCGTGACCTGGACGCGTTCAGATCTCGGCGTGGGCACGTTCGCGGTTACTGCCAGCGCGTACGACGCTCCCAACAACACAGTCGTGGTGAACTCCACCGGCACCACGCAGGGCTGGCCTGCCCAGGTCAAGGTGATCGGCAAGTTCCTGCCCACGGGCCCGGATCAGCAGAACGCTGTGTTCGGCTACGGCCTCTTCTCGAACGCCGACATGACCATCTCGGGTAGCTTCAACATCACGGGAAACGTGCACTCAAACGGCAACGTGGCCGCGAAGGGCGGTGCTACCGTCACTGGCAACGTGGAGGCCACCGGTACCTACAGCACCAAGGGCAGCCCCAACATATCAGGCACCACCACGTCAGGCGTGGCGCGGGTAGCGATGCCCACGATTGACCTGGCGTATTACCTCAGCAAAGCCACGACGATATTGAACGGGGACCAGACGCTGAACGGCGCCTCTCTAGACGGGGTCACGTACATCAACGGGAATGCCGCCATCCACGGCCAATTCAGCGGCAAGGGCGTGATCGTCGTCACCGGCGCGGTGACGATCAACGCCAACTGTTCGCTCGCCCACTCCGACGACGAGTTCGCGATTGTGTCCGCGGGTTCGGTCCGGGTCAATGGAACCTGCACCATAGACGGCTGGATCTACACCCACAACATTGACGTCCCCGGCGCGTTCTCGGGAAATGGGGATGCTACCATCACCGGCGGGGTGGTAGCGGACGTCCTCAACGTCAACGGGAACCTGACTGTGCATTACACGACCGCGACCGTGGACCTGCCCGGCAGCATTGCCGCGCCGGCCCAGTTGGACGCCGTCTCCTGGCGGCGGGTCAAGTAGCGAGGCGCTCGTCTCCGCCCGCCCTAGCCGTCGGAGACCTCCAGCAGCACCACGTCGTGCAGGCCCAGCAGGGGGACCTGCACCCTGCTGCTTTCCAACACACGGTACGTGTCGCCGCTGATGCCCGAATGCGCCGACCTGACCGAGCCCTCGCACACCTCGATCACCAGGTCGTGCGCCGGCACCACCTCGCCGGGGGTATGCAGGTAGTTCGACCTGGGCGGAGCCGGGTAGCCGTAGGCAGACCCGGGAGCGTTGTGCAGGTGCACCGCCCACCGCCCGTCGGCCTGGACGCGCACATTCATCGTCACGCAGAGCGGTCCTTGCAGTGTAATGCGCGGGGGCCGCAGCCCGGTTAGCAGCGCGCGCAGCAAGCGCAGCATGCGCGGCACCGGGGCGCGCAGGTAAGTCCGGAAGCAGTTCACTCCGCAATAGACTGCAAAGCCCTGGCCCACCTGCCGCACCCACATGCCCGGGTGGCGCGGCGTTTTCTCACCCTTGCTGCCTTCCTCCATTCCCTCCCAGTGGTGGCCCACCCGGTCCACAGTGCGCGCAAGCACGCGCACGTCGTCAGCCGGCGCTGCCAGAGTGTGCGGCCCCCGGAATGTCACGTATGGGCCGCAGGCTTCAATCAGTTTCGCATCTGTAATCTCAAGCGTCGGCACGCCCTTCCCGGGCTCGCGGCCGCGGATTCCGAGCAGGTCATCGAGGACAGGCGTGGAGTGAGCGTAACCCATTTCATCGCGCGTCCCTACCTCGTGGCTGCCGAAGAGAATACCGCCCTGGTTCACATAATCGGCGAGCCGCTCGGCCTGGCGCGCGCTCACGCAAGCGGCGTTCCCGATCAGCAGCACCGGGTAACGGGAGAGTTCGCCGCGGTCAATGTAATCGTCGAAAATCACCGATGACTGCAGGTGGGCGTGGCGGCAGAACTCATTGGCCCCGTGTATCTCGTCCCACGCGTCCGCCGGCGCGGCGTAAAAGTCCATGGTCTGCTGCGAGGCGAGGATGGCAGCGTATTCTACGGTCTCTCCGCCCACGAATGGCATGCGCGGGGCGGCGGCTTGCTCCACCTCGCGCAGCGCGTAGGCAACGGTCTTTGCGTCCACTCCAACTCCCATGGATGCCACACCGCCCGCGCAAATGCATCCCAAGGCAGCCTGGACAGCCGTCAGCGGCTCGACGTCAGGCACCCAGACATTGCCATGATCGCACAGCGGCCACCACGATTCCGCCCCACGCTTGCAGCGATAAGCCTGGTGGATCTTCATCTGGATATCAGCCTGGCCGGGGAAGCCGTCCAGTTCGCCGCTCATCAGCATGTCCATGTCGAGCGTGCGCAGGGGAATGGCGGTATTCCAGGCGAATGTGCCGGGGTTGCGGCGGCGGTAGTTGTTGAAGCAGACCGCCGCCTCGGGCCTCACTGCGCGCACAGCCTCGACAACGCTGCGCCAGACTCCCATCAGCACGTCGTAGCGCCAGTTCAGCCAGATGCGGAAGGTGCGGTCCGAGAAGTCAACCTTCTGAGGCAGGTCGAGCCCGGCGTCGCGCTTGAACCGCTTGCGGCAGAAATCGCAGGCGCAGCCGGGCTGGTACATGGGCGATGTGTTGTGATTGCTCCAGGTTGACCCGTCGAACCAAAGCCCGTCGAAGCCGACATCGCGCACCACCTCTGCGGCAAAGGCGGGAAGCAATTCGCCATAGGGGGAGTTGTAGCAGGCGTATTTGTCCGCCCATTCGGGATTGGGAGCAACACCCTCGAGATCGTAGAACTTGATCCGCCACTGGGGGTGCGCGCGCAGCACGCCGCCGCCGAGGTTGAGCGGGTACCAGCTGACCACCGGCCTTCCTATTTCGTGCAGCCGGTCAATCAGGTAGCGGAAGGCATCCATGCTGGCCTGGGGATGGCAGATAGGGAAGACCTTCGATGGGAAAAGAGGCATGCCCAGCGGGTCAACGGCCGAATGCCACGAGGCCTCGACCCCCGATGCCAGCAGCCCCTCAACGAGGTTGTCAACATAATCGCGGGTCGGGGGGTGGTACCCGCGGCTCTCAAGTCGCGTGGCGCACTGCTCATAGGGACGCAACATCGAATACCTCCGCGATTTGGATGTTCGTGCAAGTATAGGTCAAGCGCGGGCGTTACGTCCATCGCGGCCTTGGAACGACGCCGGTTTCCAGCGGGAACGGTCGCGCTCACGGAGTAGTACAACCGCGGCAGCCTGCCCTTCAGGACCCCGAGGAGCCCTTCAGGGTCCGAGGGGCGCACCGACCGGCGGAGTCACGTGGCCGTTCAGATTGTCAGCCCGGATGACCGCGCGCGGCTGCGGCTTGAGACGAACGCTCCGTTCGTGCGCCGGTCAGCCAGAGGCGGCGCGCTTCAGCCAACTGCCCAGTTCGAGAACTGCAACGGCGTTCGTGCCGAGAATCATGCTTTTGACCTCGTCGGGCAGAGGCGCGGCGAGGACGCGAAACAGGTAAGGCCCAGGATCGAGCCATGTCGCGTCGGTGCCCCATAGTATCTTCCGCGGGCCGAGCAATTCCACCAGGCGCGGCAGCGCACCGAAGTGAGCCACCGAGCCGCAGATGTCAACCCATACATTCGGCATTTCCTGCGCAACCCGCAGGCTCGGGTCATCGTCGCGGCCATTCCAGGCAGCGCCCGCGTGCGCCAGTATGAAGCGCGCATCTGCAAAACGCGCCGCGACGCGCGCCAGAGTTTGCGCGCTTTCCCAGCCGTGCGTGAGGATCGGCAGGTGGTGGGCATGGGCGTACTCGATAGCCGGCTGGTAGCCCCGCCCGGAGAACGGGTGGGCGTGCAGATCGGTATGAAACTTCAGTCCGCACATGCCGGGATGAGAGAGGAGCCGGTCAAGTTCCGCCTCGATCTCCGATGCCAGCGCGTGAGGGTTCACCACGCAGTAGCCGGCAATGCGGCCGGGATTTCGCTGCACCGCAGCCAGGGTGCGATCGTTTCCGGCGCGCCAGTCAACGGAGAGGGCCAAGTTATGACTCACACACGCGCATGCGATCCCGCACCGATCCAGGGTCTCAATAATGGCCTCGTCCTCGGCGAACGGGATGCGAAACCTGCCCCAGGGGCCGAGGTGGGCGTGGGAGTCCACGATCACGCGAATGGTATCGCAAGCACCGCTTGTCATGGTGATCCCGCCGCTGCCAGGAGCCGCCGCAAGTTATCGCCAGCGATATCCCGCAGATCATCGGTCTCGAGGCCGCCGGTGAGCAGCATTCCGATCGGCTGCGCCGGATCATAGAAAGGCATGCCCGTCCCGAACAGCAACCGCCGCGCGCCGAAGCGGCCGACGAAGGTTTCCAGCGCGCGGTGCCCCATGTAATAGGAGATTTCGACGCACAAGCCCGGGGCCCGCCGAAGCAGCGCGCCGACGAAACGGTCAATCGCTATGCCCTCGCGCACAACCACAAGCGGGAGTTCCGGGAAGGCCTGGCACACCTGCTGAATCGCATTCCATCCGCGCAGGGCTTCGCTCCAGTGCCCTTTGCCCCTATCCACCAGAAGCGGGATGCGCGCCTCGGCCAGCGCCTCCAGGGTTTCGCCGAAGCACCACGGCTCGATGAAGAAAAAGTGCTCGTCGGGGAACACGCGCGCAGCCCGAACGCCGCTGTCCAGCATCTGCTTCACCATGTCGCGCGGCCTGGGCATCTCGCCGGCGTGATGGGGCACAACCACCCAGCACGGCTTCAGGCGGAGTTCCTTTGCCACCTCCTCCAAAAGCAGAGCATTGCCCTCCGCAGGCGAATACCACCGTGCCACGCTGTGATAGACGAGGGCCTGCGCAATGCCCAGCCGGTTCATTTCGGCAATCAGGGCCGGGACAGTTTCGGGCGCCCCGGGCTGAGGCGTGCGAGACGGCCCTATCATGCAGTTGCAGTCGAATAGACTCAGGCCGCGGGCATCTGCGTTCACAGGTAAAGACACGTTGCGCCTCGAAAACGATAGCCGTGTTCAGATACTCACGTATGGCAGCATTTTCCTTCTGCGCAGCCCTGATTTCAGCGGCAGCCGCCGCAGGGGGCACGAATGGCAGGCACATGGGCGAGCGGACTGTCGACAGAGGTGACGCAAGTCACCGGCTAGATCCCGAGGAGAAAGGACAATGCTATGACGCTTTCGGACGCTCACAAGCAGTACCGCCAGTTCATCGAGTCTTCGGACGTCTTCAACCGGATTCTCAACGCGTACCCCCAGATCGCTGCAGAGCAGGGCGCAGACTTCTACGAGACCGCACAGCGATTCAACCATCTGCTGATGTTCCTGGCACAGTTCATGGCCTTCGAAGGCTTCATCAACTTCTGCCTGCGTGAGAAGAAAGGCTTCAACGTCGAGCAGATAGCAGCTATGGGCGGGGACATCAAGCAGAAAGTGGCACACCTTGCGCCCCTCACCGCGGGCGATCCTCGGTGGCGGGATGAGTTGATCCCCCAGATACAGGCCGAGCTTCAGCTTCGCAATGCTTGGATGCACGGATGTGGAGACGATTCCCTGATAATAAGCACCCGGCTCAAGCGATGCCGCATGCCTCAAAGCGTCTTAGATCACGATCCTGTGGCCAATCGAGACTGGATCAGCGGTGCCACCTGGTCTGAGACCGCACGGTTACTCGACCAACTCGTCAGCTGCATAGCTCGTGAGTTAGGAATCCTCACGTAGGCACTCGCCAGGCATGTGCTTCCGGCCGGCTTTCATCCCACGATAGCACGCCGTCTTGGCAGAGCTGTAACTGACGCCGCCGCTGCGTGCCGCATGTATAAGGCTCCGTCAGGCAGCGGCGGCCTTCGTACATCCAGACCAGCTCACCTTCGACCGTGGGTACCTTCACCCGCCGGTACCAATCGGAGGCCACGCCTTTCCGGATGTCCAGCTTCTGCATCTGCCCCGCCGTTACCTCGAACACGACGCCCTCGATCTGGGGGTCGGCCTTCGGCCCCCGGCGGGCGGCCGGGTGGTCGCCGTTGCACCACAGCCGCCCGTGGATGTGGGAGATCCTGCCGCCCTGGCTCCCACTCGCCTCCCACCCACTCACGGTGTCTGCTGCTCCTTCCACCTATCAGGCTCGTGCCAGGCTCGTACCCCGCATCGCACTCGCCTTCATAGACCAGGATCATGTCCTGCACCAGCCGGACCGGGCTCAGGCCTGCGCCCTCGGCCAGAGCCCGCAGTCGGTCGGCGAACTCCCCGCGCAGCGCCACCGTCACCAGGTCGGGATGGGCGCGCTGACGTCCCGCATCGTATTTTCTGAAGAGACTCCCGCTTAAGAGAAAAGAGGTTGGGCTGCACTAGATGACATTAGCACCTCCGGCGGACGGAAGCAACAGCGTCACTGTATGGCCGCCAGAAATCGCGTGCCGTCGACGGCGCCCGGTGCCTACCCCTATGCGCGGGCGCGGCGCACTGATAGCTCGTCCTTTGGCAGCGAGATCGAGAACGAGAGGAGAGCCTCGCCCGCTTCTGGAATGTAGGCCCGCGAGTTGGAGTGTCTTCGCTTCGCTCAGCATGACACACAGGCGGAGTAAGCAGTGATGCACCTAGAAGTGTGCGTTCCGGAAGACCACGGTGCTGTTGACATCATCAGCGTGGGCCCTGATCGCGTTGAGGTGGCGCCGCACGACTACCCGGAGGACACCTATCCCAACATCTGGTACTGGTTCTGCGTGCGCAATGCGGGAGCCGCGGCCGTTGCGCCGGCCCGCATCACGCTGTCGGGCCTATTCGCCGGGCGCGCGCCCGACCGCGTTTATATGCCGTTCTGGAGCATGTCGCTCTGGTCACGCGATGGAAACAACTGGGAGCGCGTCCCGCCGGAATCGCAGAGTCTCGGCGATGACCAGGTCGAGTTCACCACCGGGTTGGCTCCTGGAGAAACCGTGTGGATTGCGGAGACCTTTCCGATGTCGTGGGAGCACTGCCGCTCTTTCATGGAAAACCTGCCTGAGATCGCCGAGCCCGCCTTCGAACTTGAGAGGCTGCATGTGGGCGAAAGCGAAGCGGGCCGCCCTGTCCTGGCGGCGCGCGTTTCTGATGGGAAGCCACACCCGGCAGTGGTTCTGATCGGCGGTCAGCACGCGGTCGAGGAAAGCGGCAAGTTGTTCTGCGAGACTGCGCTTGATTGGCTGGTGGGCAATCGGGCCTCGACCCAGGTGCGCGACATATTGTCGAGATACGAGATTTTCGTCGCGCCGGAGGTGAACCCCGATGGGTGCTATGACGGGCGGATGAACACGAACGCCCGCGGTGTGATCATGGACTCGCCGGAGGACGACAGCGCCGAGATGCGCAACCAGTTGCGCCTGGTGGAGCACGCGCGGCCACACATTCTGGTGAACTGCCACGGATGGGGAAATGCCATCGGCAGGCCGCCCTATGACGGGTGGTATCGCTGGCGCGGGGAAGACCCGCTGTTTGATCATGTGGTCGCGCGAGTGCCGGGGGCGGCAACCAGCACCGACCATTTTCTGGACGGCCTGTTCCGGCTCGAACCATATGTGCGCGAGAAGTTCGGCGCGCACACAGGGATGCTCGAGATCAACTGGAACTTCTACGTGCGAGCGGACGGGCAGATTGTTCAGCCCACCATTGATGACCTGCGCGCGCGGAGCATCGAGTATTTCCGCGCTATCGCCAGCACGGAGGATTGAGGACGATGAGCAGGGATGATCGCCTGGCGCTCGAAGGCGGGCCGCGCGCGATCACGGTTCCGCACGCGGACCACTATCCTCAGATAACCGAGGAGGAGATCGCCGCCGTGGTGGATGTGATGCGCGAGGGACAGATCTCGATCGGAGACGGCACGGGTATCATCGGCGAATTCGAGCAGAACTTCAAGGCCATGGTCGGCACGCGCTACGCGCTGGCGCAGTGCAATGGAACGTCCTGCCTGCACTCGGCCTTCTTCGCGGCAGGCGTCGGCTTCGGCGACGAGGTGATCGTCCCATCCAACACGTGGCATGCGAGCATCTCGCCCATCTTGCACTGCGGCGGGACGCCGGTGTTCTGCGACATTGACCCGCGCACGCACACGGCCGACCCCAGGGACATCAAGCGCAAGATAACTCCGCGCACGAAGGCCATCGCCGTTACTCACGTCTATGGCAACATCGCAGAGATGGACGCGATCATGGAGATCGCCTCCGAGCACAATCTGATCGTGATCGAGGACGCCTCCCACGCGCACGGCGGCAGTTACGATGGCAAGCAGGTGGGCTCGATCGGGCACATGGGCTGCTTCAGCCTGCAGGGAAGCAAGCCCGTCACCGGCGGCGAGGCAGGCATCATCACGACAGATGACACGGACCTCTATGAGCGGATCCTGATACTAGGCCACTACGGGAGAATTCCCAGGGACCTCGTTACCGACAAGTACCGGCCCCTGCACAACATCGGCCTGGGCGTAAAATACCGCGCCCACCCGCTCGCCTGCGCGATGGCGAATGTGCAACTCAAGCGCCTGCCCGAATTGAACGAGAAGCGGCGCCGGTCTTTTGCGGTTCTGGATGAGGGGCTGGGCAGAATACCCGGGATCCACCCGGTGGAAGTTCTGCCGAAAGCGGTGCGCGGGGGGCTGCTCGCTTACACGGCCACCTATGACGCCGAGGTGGTGGGGGCGTCGCTCTTTGCATTCCTCACCGCGCTGCAGGCCGAGGGCTGCGGAACCGCGCCAACGATCACGCCCTACGGCTACGGTCGCATGCACCTGGAGCCAGTGTTCAATGACTTCCCGTTCGATGGCCTGGGCGGCCCATGGGGCAGCCCCGGCGGCGATCACCGCAGACCGCACGCGCCCGGCTCGCTTCCCGTGAGCGAGAAAGTGGCGGCGAGCGTCTTCTGGCTGCCGGTTTTCACCGATCCGGAGCCGGGCCTCATCGAGCAATACGTAGGGGCAGCCGAAAAAGTGGCGCATCACGCCCGCCACCTGCCCAACCTCGTGAAGGAACCGATGCCCGCATGACCACCGCCCAGGCTTGACACAAACGCCCGTTTGTGCTACCCTGCAGTGCATGGTGAGATTACCTGAGAGGTCTGACGCCCTGACTGATTGCTGGCGGGCAAGGGAGAGCTAGTGGCGAAGTCACGAGCTTACGCAGACGCGAACCCCAGGTATTGGCAGGGCTACTCCAACCTCCAGCACGTCAAACACGCGTTAATCCGAGAGTATCTCAACGGATGGTTTCCGAAGCTGGGGCTAACTGCTCGTCGGATACTGTACATTGACACCCACGCGGGACGAGGTAGGCATGACACTGGCGACCTCGGGTCCCCCCTCGTCGCTTTGAAAACGCTTCTGTCCCACAAGTTTCGCGACCGAATATTGCAGAGGAGCGAGGTCGAGTTCATCTTCCTGGAACGGGATTCAGCCAACCTTCGGCAACTGCAGGCGGAGCTCTCGGAGTACCAGCCATCGCTTCCCCGGAAAGTAACAGTCAACCCGCAGGCCGGCGACTTTCAGGAGGTGTTGGAAGCGACTTTGCAGCATCTCACCGACACTCAGGGCAAGATGGCCCCATCGTTCATATTCGTGGATCCCTACGGCTTCAACATACCCTATCCCGTGCTGGCTCGCTTCATGGGGTTCAGCGGCGTTGAGTTGTTCATCAACGTGATGTGGCGCTACCTCGATATGGTGATCGCGCAGGCACGAGCTGACCTCGACAGAGCCACACCCTTGGACTTCGTATTCGGTCCTACGTGGCGGGACCGAATCGTGTCCGATGACTTCGAGACAAGATGCACCGAGGCATTGTCTCTCATCAAGGATATAGTCAGATCGACGTGGGCTACCTCGGTTAGGATGCTTGGCCACAACCGGGCTACGGAGTATGTGCTTCTGCACCTGAGCAATCACCCTGCAGGCCGGGATCTCATGAAAGATGTCATGTGGAAGGTATGTCCCGCCAGCGGGCAGACCTTTGTGGCTAGGAAGACCGACGATCCTGCCCAGGGGATCCTGCTGGATCTCGACCCCGACCTCCGGCCGCTCGAACGGGAGGTGGTAGCCGCGATCAGTCGGTGCCAAATGAGATGGCAGGAGCTATACACCAAGTTCCGTGATACCTCGTGGCTTAATTCTCACGTGAACAAGGTCGTCAGGGAATTGCGTGCGCGTGGGCGTCTGGTCGCGACAGATTACCGACCGCCTTTCTCTGCCAAGAGCAACCCCCTGCTAACGCTCAAGGAGGATGATAGTCCATGATCCGAACCGGGATCGAATGGACACAATCGACCTGGAACCCAGTTACAGGCTGCAGCAAGGTTAGCCCTGGGTGTCAGCACTGCTATGCCCAGCGGATGGCGATGCGCCTTCGGGCGATGGGGAGCCCCCGCTACCGTAACGGTTTTCGTCTCACGCTACACCCCGAAATTCTCGGCCTCCCTCTCCGGTGGCGGAAGTCTCGTATGATTTTCGTGAACTCCATGGGCGATCTCTTTCATCCGCACGTCCCCGAACACTTTATCCGAGACGTGTTCGATGTTATGCAGCGCGCGCCGCAACACACTTTCCAGGTGCTGACGAAGAGAGCCGGACGTTTGGCCTCGCTCGCACCACGACTCCCTTGGCCCCCGAACGTCTGGATCGGCGTCACTGTAGAGACGCCGGAATATGTCTGGCGCATCCATTGCCTGCGCGAAGTGCCGGCCGTCATCAGATTCGTCTCAGCAGAACCCCTGCTAGCCATGTTCCGGAAGATCCCTCTTGACGACGTATCTTGGGTGATCGTGGGAGGAGAGTCCGGTCCTGGCGCGCGCCCAATGGTCCGAGAGTGGGTAAGGCGCATACGCGATCAATGCTTAGCAGCCGAGGTGCCTTTTTTCTTCAAACAGTGGGGAGGCGTTCACAGGAAGAGCGCTGGACGTCGCCTCGACGGACGTCTCTGGAACCAGTATCCCGTCGTGCATCAGCGGTCGCCCAGTGTGCATTTCCCCGCGGACGTCATCCCAGGAACGCAACGAAGGGCAGGCGGAAAAGCCAGGATGCTAGCGTTCAGGACGTGATCACTGCAGCCTCGCCGAGAATTGCGCCGGGGAAAAACGGCATCACGCGGCGATAGCAGGTCGCGAGCCGCCCCTACTGGAGCCTGTGCGGCCGGAGCAGCGCTCCGCCCCTACGAGTCATTCTTGTGTCAGTGCTGGTGGCCTGCGACGCCAGCGTGCGCAGGGGCCTCGCCGCCCTCCCCGGCGGCCCCGGTAGCGGCATAGTAGATTCCTTCGACATAGTGCACGAATTCAACGTAGGCATGCATACCGTGCCGGCGCGCTTTCACATTGTTGACATCCTTGCTCTGCGCAGCCAGCGCCTCGGCGAAGCGCGACTTGACCCCCGCGTTGACCGCTCTGGTCAGCAGGGCAACCATCGCTGCGTCGGACCCCGTCTCAAACGCCCTGTCTGCCGCGGCCACAGCGGGATTCTTTTCCGACCCAGCAGGCTTGAGGCCGGTGTATGGCGCTCCTTCGCTTGCGCGATGGATACGGACAAGAGTCTCGAAGAAATACATGTCAGCCAGCCCCCTGGCCTGCGCGCCCAGGATACGGACTTTGCGCGTGTGCTCGAAAGCCTCCTTGATCTGTCGTTCGTCCTTCGCTGCCACCCACGGCAGCACGTAGTTGACATTCCCGGTCTCCAGCGCGCGCTGTGCCGCCTTCACAACCGGGCCGTCCATCGTGTCGCAGTGGGCAGACGCCCTACGCGAGCAGAGAAGCCCTACCAATCCAGCGACTACCACGAGAACTACCACTATCAGCCAGAGCCTCTTCATTTTTCCCCTCCATGCTTTTGCCCCATGGTCTTTTCTGCCGGATTCTCTATCTGAACCGGCTTGTCCTTCGCATTGCGCTCGATCATCCCTGCCGAAGCCAGAAGGCCGAGAACTTCACGACCGGCGTGGAGAATCCCTGGCACAGATCACTCCGTCTTCCGAGATGCGCACCCCGAACGAGCGTGCCTCCAACGCGCGAAAGGCCCGACGGCGATCAGCGCGATCATTGATCGTCTGAGGCCGGAAGCGAAGGATGCGACACGGGACGACGGCTGCTTTCTGCAACTTGCCGCCCCGAAACGTGACTCGCAGCATCGCCGATGCGTTGCTCTGGTCAGTGAACACGAAATTGCCCAGGCTGTAGGCAATCAGTCTCCCCCTGTAATACTCGAAGCCCTGCAGCACGTGCGGGTGCGCGCCGACCACAACATCGGCGCCCGCGTCAATGCACTGGCGCGCAAGTATCCGTTGATACGCATACGGCCTGATCGCGCGTTCCCTGCCCCAGTGCAGGTACACAACCACTGCATTCACGTTCGCGCGCACAGCGCGAATCGCGGCTATCAGCGGCTCAGGGTCATACGCCGGGAAGATGCCCGGGCGGTGAGGAGCGGCCTGCCACCCCCCGGACGGCAGCACCCGGCTCGCGGCCACGAACCCGACCCTCTGTTGCCCCGCGCGGAGAATCACTGGCCGACCGGCAACATATAGGCTCGCCCCTGCTCCAGCGGCACGCAGTCCTGCGCGGCGCAGGTTCCGAATAGTTTCCAGCAGCGCAGCCCGGCCGTAATCCAGGCTGTGGTTGTTGGCCAGGGAAACGGCGTCAATCCCGCTCTTGCGCAGGCCAGGCAGCAGCGCGGGGCTGGCGCAGAACGCGAACTGCTTTCTTGCGCGCGTACCTCTCGCGGCAAAGGCGCATTCCAGGTTCCCTATCGTGAGGTCGTCGGCCCGAAGCAAGTCACTGACCCCTGCGAAAAGATGCTCAGTGCCCTTCGCTGAGGCGACCCTTCCCGCCCCACCTGCCAGCAGAATGTCGCCCACGAACGTAATCACAATCCTCGGCTTCTGCCGCAGGGAGGCTGAAGCGCGCCGGCCGCCAGCAACTTGAAGGTGAGCGGCAGCGGGCCTTAACCAGAGCGCAGGATGTCGCCACAGCCCGCACAGGCCGAGCGCAAGTAATGCACCCGGCACGGTCAGTGGCCACCTCCACATCCGCGGCCGGACAGGTTCTGCATTGGCGCCCGCCACTGGATTGCCCGCAATGTTTCGCTTTTACGCCAAATCCCCCTGCCCGCGCGGCCGCCTCTCGCCGGCCTGCAGATCACGGGCACATAATGAGCCGAATCCGCCGAAAGGCGGATTCGGCTGTCCTCCGAGTCTGCGATCTGCCCGTTGCGCCTGCTCGGCCCAATACCGGTGCGGGATGTTTCGCTGCTAAACGTCTCGAATCGCTGCGCGCACCTTCGCCAAGAGGTCCGGCGTGATCTCTTTCATCCCGTGTGCTGTCCGGCCATGCTCGGCTGCTTTATCCAGCACCTCCTTCTCTGTTGCCCCGCGACACTCAAAGTCGCAGTCCACACCCACATCTCTACAGCGGAGTACCTTTGCCATCTTGCACCTCCTTTGCTTAGGAACCGCCCGCGATTGACTGTCTGGTTCCAGGTCTCATGTCTGCGCAACCGCACGCCCCGCCAGTCTGCAAGCGGGCCTGAGATCCCCTAGAATCGCGCATCAATCGCCTGGGATCGTTCCTCTGGGGGCGAAGCCCAGATCTCAACGCTTTCATCTCCGCACTCCCAATGTAACTACCACCGCGGCGCCGGTTTAGTTCCCGCTCACCAGCGGCTTATCGCGTTGGCCTGACACGCAGGCATGGTTGCCGCATCGCCTCACTCTCCTGGCGAGCCCAGACGGGGCCGGCTTGCAATACCTGAAGGGCAGCAGCCTTCAACGGAGAATGAACCTGCAGCACCACATCGCGCTGACTCCGCAGCGCCGAGCGTCAAGCCAGAGGAGGTTGGCATGAGAAAACCTGCTCCCATGAAAATGAGCGTTAGTTCCGACCAGCAGTTCCTGGAGGCCAGCCGCCGCCGGGTGGCCAGGAGCCAGCGGCTGCGCCTCCTCAAATGGCTGCTGTTCTTCGCAGCCCTGGCTGCCTTCTGCTATTTCGTGGGGCGCCCATACATGGTCCGCACCTTTGGGACCAAGTGACGCCCCGTACCCACCCCTGAGAAAGGAGCCAGCATGGCGGAGAGATCGTTCAAGGACCACGCCGTTATCATCACCGGCGCGTCGAGCGGCATCGGGGAGGCGTTGGCCTACCTGCTGGCCTATCAGGGAGCGCGGCTGGCCCTTGCGGCTCGAAGCCTTGACAAACTTAACGCTGTCGCAGCCGAGTGCGAGCGGCGGGGAGCCAAAGCGATAGCTCTGCCCACCGATGTAATGGATGAAGCGCAGTGCAAGCGACTCATCGAGAGCACGGTCGGGCAATATGGCCGCATTGACATGCTGATCAACAACGCAGGATTCAGCGTGAGTGCCCTATTCGAGAACTTGCCCGACCTGGCTGGCTTCAGGGAGGTGATGGATACAAATTTCATGGGCGGCATCTATTGCACCCATTACGCGCTCCCCTACCTGAAGCAAAGCAGGGGGCGAATCGTGGGCGTCTCCAGCCTCTCGGGAAAGTTGCCTCTGCCTTTCAACAGCGCGTACTCTGCGAGCAAGCACGCGATGGCCGGGTTCTTCGACACTCTTCGCCTCGAGTTGGCGGACTCGGGCGTCACCGTCACAATGGCTTACCCCGATTTCGTCGTGACGGGCTTTGTGGCTAACAGCCGCAATGCGAGCGGGCGCCGCCGGGGCGAGAACGCGGCGAAACGGTTCTACACCGACAAGATGATGAAGGCCGATACGTGCGCCAGGCTGATACTGGAGGCCGCCGCCCAGCGCAAGCGAGAACTGGTCACCTCAAGGCGCGGCAGACTCGCAGGGTGGGGCAAGTTAATTCTCCCCGGCTTGATGGACAGCCTGATGAAAAAGGCCGTCACAGGCAGACGCCGCCCAACTCCGCCGTAAACGGTTTCTCGAATTATACCCTCCCTCTGGCGCCTGACGACGACCTCCAACATGTGGCACCTCCGCGCACGGGGCCGGCCAGTGCGGGCTCGGGTGCCAACAGGCCGCTGGGCTAACGAAACCTCGGATTCTTGTTATGAGCGCGGCAGCCATGCTCCTTATTGTATGGCGCAGCCTCCCTCGGCTCTGCCCCGGCTGACAGGCGACGCTTGCCCTGAGCAAAGCCGAATCACACGCCGGTCCGAAACGAGACGTCTGCTTACTACCCCTGAGGCAGAAACGGGTCAAGGCGACAACATGACCGGCTGGGTAAAGCAGCGCACACCCGCGGAATCCGACACCTCCGCACGCACGTAGCCTTCGCTGCCAATGATTACGTAGGTCGCCTCGTTGGCATGAACAGCTGCGAGGCAGTTCCCGCCCCGGCCTATGAAGCGCACCTCGGCGATGTCTTTCCCGAGAATGCAGTACTGCCCGCCCGCTTTTCCGCCGGGGCGAGCGACATCGGTTACGACGGCTTTGCACCCTTCCTCAACAGCGACGAAGTCCCCCGCCTTGAGAGCGCCGAGTATGTCCTCTCTGCTAAGCCTCGCCGCCCGAACGCGCACGTAACCTCGGATGCGAATCCCTGCAAGGCTGTGAGCATCGGTGGACATTGTCGCGTAGAAGAACATTCCCGCCGAGAGCGCCTGATCCCAAAGGTCAACGGGGAACTGCCTGCCGGACCCCTCCAGGTTCAGCTCAAAGAAGCGCGCTCCGCCCTCGTACGCAGCCCTGATATCCTCGAGCAGCCAGCGCTCGTCTCCGGGGTGATGGATGACCTTGAGACAGTCGGGAGAGCGCCGCTCGACCTCGGCAAGGCCCTCGGCGATGTTCATGTAGTCGGTGATTGTGTCAGGAATGGGGATCCCGAACGGCATGAAACCCATGTGCATCCACAGGCTGCGGCTGCCCAGAAAGGCCTGCTCGGAGCCGGGTATCACCAGAAAACTCTCAGAACTTACCTCGTCGGGATCAGGAACACGATTGGGGTCTTCCATGTCCTTGTATTGAAGGCATATGAAATCGTAGCCGGCCTCGTGCACGATCGCCACGTGTTCGCTGAGTGGCCGGGAGCCGTCTTCATGGTGCTGCAGGTCCCCTGTGAACCACCGCTCCCCAGAGTGCCGCTGCACCTTGTATCGGCTGCTCGTTGTCTTCGGCGGTGTGTCGGAGGACATGTCAGCACGAGCCCTCAAGTCGGACGCCGCTTCCGCCGCGACGAGCCAATGCGCCAGGCGAGATTCCATAAGCATTTCCTGTCCTGTAGTCCGCCAGGAGCCGCCGCGCCAGCCGCTCCGCATACTCCCGGCGGATCTGGAGCGCGGGTACGATACAACAAAGACAGCCCTTGAGCAACCCAGAAGCCGGTTCCACGCACCCTGACCACCGCGAGCGGTTTCATCTGCACTTGGCCGGCGGGCGTGCACTCGAGAACAACTGTATGTGTCATGGGCCAATGTCACTGGCATCTATCCCATTACGAGCATGGCGGCGGGATCGGGCGCTGTCCACGGGCACTGGCGGCCGACCAGAGCCACCACGTGAACGGCCGCATCGCTAAAGGCTCGACGAGACTGAACTACTGGGGCGATATCGGGACTTCCGCGTTCAAGGCAGCAGGGGCAGCAGGAATCCGCGTTTGAACAGGGAGAATCCAGTGAAACAGCGAAGTGGATCGTGCACATTTCTGATCTGACAAGATAAGGAGGCAGGACATGGCCAAGGTTCTGGTGATCTACCATTCCCAGGGTGGCACCACCGAGAAAATGGCAAAGGCGATCGGCGAGGGGGCTCGGCAGGCAGCGGGGACGCAAGTCACAGTGAAGAGAGCCCTGGATGCCGGGGTGGATGATTTGTTGGGCTGTGACGCCATCGCGGTTGGGTCGCCGGACTATTTCAGCTACATGGCTGGAGGAGTAAAGGACTTTTTCGACCGGGTATTCTACCCTACTCAGGGCAAGGTTACGGGCAAGCCCTGCGCCACGTTTGGAAGCGCGGGAGGGCCTGCCTCAGTCGTCCTTGCGTGTCTCGACAAGATATGTTTCTCCTCGATGAAGTTCAAGAAGATTGCCGAGTCGGTCGGCGTTTCCGGTCGCATCACTGAAGAGACGCTCGCTGAGTGCAGGGAACTGGGCAAGAAGCTCGGTGAAGCCGTGAGCAAGTAGCGCAAGGTCTGGAACTCATCCACTTGGCTGCACCAGGCAGTCTCACGGCGCCGTGACCGCTGGATGCGGTATCATTCCCGCGCAACCGCCGCAGTCTGGTTCATTCCTTGTCGGGGAGGGTGAACCAGAAGGTGCTTCCCTGCCCTGGTTTGCTGTCCACTCCAACTTGTCCGCCGTGGTCCTCGACGATGCGCTTCACGATGGCGAGGCCGACCCCGGTTCCAGGCACGTCCTTCCGCTTCAAGCGGGTGAAAACGTCGAAGACCGTCTCCCTGAACTCGTCCTCTATGCCGATGCCGTTGTCGCTCACGAGAAAGCGATGGGCCCGACGCAGTCGCTCCCAGCGGATCGCGACCCGGGGGCTCTCTCCCTCCCGCGAAAACTTGACGGCATTTGAGATCAGGTTGCTGAACACCTGCAAGAGCCGCAGGCGGGAAGCGCGCACCCTGGGCAGGGACTCGGCCACCACTACCTGGGCCCCGGCCTCGCTGATGGTGCCGGCGAGGTTCTCAAGCGCCTCCGCCACGACCTCGCCGACTTCCACATCTTCCTTGGGCTCCTCTGTTCGTTCCACCCGCGACAGCTCCAGCAAGTCCGTGAGCAGGGCTTTCATGGCGGCCACGCTGTCGCGCACCCGCCAGAGATAATCCCGCCCCTCCGCGTCGAGCCGGTCGGAGTAGTCCTCGGCGAGGAGCTGGGCGAACCCCTCGATAGAGGCAAGGGGCGTTTGGAGATCATGGGAGGCGGTATAGACGAAGCTCTCCAGCTCGCGGTTCGTGGCTTCCAGCGCCTTCTCTGCCTGCTTTCGTTCCGTGATGTCCCGGAAGTACCAGACGCGGCCGTAATAGATGCCGTCCGGCCCTATCACGGGCGCCGAATAGCGGTCGAATGTGCGTCCGTCGCGCAAGGCTATCTCGTCTGTGCTCTTCTCCTCGCGATGCTCGTAGAGATGCCGGACGCGCGCGAGAAAGGCCTCGGGGTCGGCGAGCTTGTCCGTCACCGACTGAAGCGCTCGCTCGTCCGAGCGGGAAGCGACCACCTCTTCTGGGATCCCCCACATCTCGACGAAGCGACCGTTGAAAGAGATCATCTTTCCGGCGCTATCCACCACCAGGATGCCATCAATGCTGGCCTCCATCTGGGTCTCGAGCAGCGCGTTCTTGAAGAGAATCTGTGCCTCCGCTTGCTTGCGCTCGCCGATGTCGCGAACGATGACCAGGAAGCCGCGCGGCCTGCCGCTCTCGTCGCGCAATGGGGAAACAGTCGCTTCGACGGGAACGATCCGTCCGCCCCTCGCTCGCACTTTCATCTCGAAGGCTTCCGGCCTACCTTCGCGCAGCTTCTTCTCGGAGTAGCTGGCCGCGAGCCGGAGGTCATCTTCAGCCGCGAAGTCGGTGACCGGGCGCCCAATCATCTCTTCCGCCCTCGTACACTCGACGAGGCGGCAGAACGCCTGGTTGACATACGCAAACCTCAGACTCAGGTCAACCAGCGCCACGCCGTCGAGCGCCGCATCTACGGCCGCGGTCAGGAAACGCAGCTTCTCTTCCTGAGAACGAGACTCAGCTTCGGCCATCTGGTCGCCTGGCTTTCCGGTCAGCAAGGGCGAGCGACTGACTGGGCGCTACCTCTTGCACGTCTTCAGCATTCATGAGGCGAATCGAGCCTGTAATGTTGTTGTACCCCGATTCCCCGTGCTCTTGCATTTTCCAATATGCCCACCGTCTTCCGATAGCACTCCCACTGCCCAACGACCCCCTCTGCTGTTATTTCCTGGCCCGTCGCTTTTCACTCCAGAAGCAGGGCACCCCACCCGATTCACGTCGGAGCGCAGCGTCCCAACTTTCCACTTTCGCCGACCAGACACGGCATTGCCTGCGCGCAACACGGGCCTCCACTCTTCCCGCCGCTGCTATGTCATCCGCCGCCGGCGCATGGCCCCAGATACCCGCTCCACCGCCAGCCCGACCGCGGCCTCTGTCAGGCTCACGGCCATCGCGCCACTGCGCTCGCGGCAGGCATCGAAGGCTACCCCAAGGATCTGCTCGATGGTGGCGAAAACCTCCTCGCGCGTCACCTTCATGGCGCTCAGTGACCGCGAGTACTCCTCCATCGAGGCAACCACACCACCTGCGTTCGCCAGGATGTCGGGCACTACCTCGACTTCTCGAGCGGCGAGCATGTCCATCGCCTCGACTGTCGTCGGCATGTTGGCCCCCTCGACGATGGCGCGCGCGCGGATCGCGTCCGCGTTCTCCGCAGTTATCACGTTGCCCACCGCTGCCGGAACCAGGAGATCCACGTTCAAGCCCCACAACTGCTCGTTGGTCAAAGGCTGTCCGCCAAATCCGCCCACCGTGCTGGCGGTGCGCGCATGCTCTTCGAGGGCGGCGATGTCGAGGCCGCCGGGATCATAGACACCCCCGCGTATATCGGTGACGCCTACGACCTTAACGCCCGCCTGAGAGAGATACCTTGCGGTGTGACTGCCGACGTTCCCGAAGCCCTGAATCGCCGCGGTGGCGCCCGATGGGTCTGTGGCCAGAATCTCCCCAAGAGCCCGCCGCGCAATATAAGCAACGCCATAGCCGGTTGCCTCCTTGCGCCCTGGAAGCCAGCCGTGGGTGCCCTCCGGTTTCCCGGTTACTGAGGCCGGATCCAGCGTCTCGTTGAAGATGAAGGCCATCTCGTCGGGGCCGGTGCCCAGGTCGGGGGCGGGGATGTACATGTGGGATGCGAAGATGCTGCGGGTCGCTTGCGCGTAGTACCCGACGGCGTCGAGACTGATGATCTTCTCAAAGTCCAGGTCGGGAGCTCGCCTCCCGAAGAGGTGGTACATGTGATCCATGTTGACACGGATGCCCGTTTTGCCGCCGCCGAACTCGGTGTCGGTAACTGCTGTCTTGAGCGTCATTAGCCGGGCGAGTTCCACCGTTTCCCACAGGGTCACGTCGCCGCTGATACGGATGCCGCCCTTGAACGGCCCGCGGGCGTTGTTGTGCAGCGCGAGAACGCCCCAGAAATTGACCACCTTGCCCAGAATCTTGCACGGCAGGCGGAAGACGCGAATCTCTTGGGGGCTGATGAGATTCGAGACTACGTCCGGTGGCAGCCCCAGGCTGCGGCAGGCACGCTCCATGAGCGCGACGCTGCGCGTCAACGGTTCGCCGTACCCCATGATGTCCTCAACCGACATGTGGCCTGCTCCGTGATGCCCCAGAGTCACGAGGTCGTCCCTCCAGCGCGTGTTTTCGCCTAATGCTTCTGCGGCCGACGAGGGCGTTCCTGGTTGTGTAATTCCCAAGAAGGGTCGAAATTGTAACCACAAAATGAGACAAGCTGCCTGATCTTGAGACGAGGAAATGTGAGGAATCGCAGACAGGGAACATCCTTCTCGGCGCGAGGGGAGGCAGTAGTGGAGGTAGAATCCTTTCCCCATGACGCGAGCACGCAGGTTCTTAGCTTGCCTAGCCCTGACGTCGGTTCTGGGGCTCGGCTGCCCGCCCAGCGCTGCAAAGGAGGCTGCCATGCCGCTTCGCTACAAGACCAACCCACGTGATCCCTGGCCCAAGCTCCTCATGTTCGGCGTGATGAAGCCAGCGTACCTGCGCGACCACGCGAAGGAATGGGCGAGTTACGGGTTCCGGGGCGTGCTTTTCCATATCGGGGACTGGTCGCAGGATGTCTGGGCGGTTGACGGCGACCCGAGCACTGTGGGGCGTCAGGATGCCTTCTTCAAGGAGGTTGAATCCTGCAACAAGGTCGGCGCGCCGCTTGGCATTGACAGCAACTTCGTCACTTTCGCCTACTACCGCCTTTTGCCCGACTGGTTCGACGACGCCGCCTGGCGTGCGAAGGCCGCCAAGTATGAGCAGACTGCCCTGTTCGCCCGCACCAGCGGCTGCCGCGGCGTGGCGGTTGACATGGAGTACGTGGCCGAGCAGTACGAACTCGAATGGGAGGGCAACCGCGGTCATTCAGAGGCTTCGCTCAGAGCCAAGGCCCGGGAACGAGGCTTCCAGATGGCGCAGGCCCTGCTTCGTGGATTCCCCGGCCTGGTGCTGCTGGTTTTGCCCGACGGGCCCATCTACTACGGTCCGCTCCACGGGGAATTGTTGGGGGGGATGATGGAGGGGATGGCTGCCGCCAACGCGCCCGGGGGCCTTCACCTGCTAGCTGAGCAAACCTACACGATGACCGACGTGCGCCTGATCCTGACGCACCCACTCAAGGTCGAGTGCGCTCTCTGGCCTCTCCTGTCCGCTCGCGCCCGGCGCTACTGGCGCGACAAGTGCAGCATCGCATTGGGGCAGTGGCCGCTGAGCGCCGACACCGAGAAGCGAGACCAACAGGACAACCGTATCCGCTGGCCCAACGACAAGAAGCCCAATATGTCCGTCGAGGAGTTCCGGCAGCAGACAGCAGCCTGCCGCATGGTGAGCAAGAGGTACCATTGGATTTACATGCACGGCGCCGCCTGGTGGAACCTGAGCCCCGAGGAAGCGGCCAGGTACCCCGGGAGCGGAGACTCTGTCCCGCCAGTTGAGAACATATCCGATTACCGCCGCGTGTCAGGCAAAGGCCTGGTCTTCGACGACCACGAGCTTGAGACGATAGCGGCAATGGCTCTGAAAGGCGAAGCGGCGCGCTTGAACCGCCTTTTTGGCGCCGTTCCTGAATGGTGGGTCATCGGGCCTTTCGACAACGCCGATGGGAAGGGTTTCCGGGCGGTCTATCCGCCAGAGAGGCGCATTGACCTTAACGCTGCCCATCGCGGCAAGTTCGGCCCGGTCAGGTGGAGGCTTGAAAAGTCCGGCCCTCCGGTCGGCGAGGTGAATCTGCGAAGCGCCCTATCAAGGCAGCCATGGGTGGCCGCCTATGCCGCCTGCTGGGTCACATCTGACCGCCCTCAGAACTTGCAGATCCGCCTGGGCAGCGATGATGACGTAGTGGTCTGGGTCGGCTCGCGCGAGGTGTGGCGAAAAGAAGTCCTGCGCGGCCTGTTGCCCGACCAGGACATTGTGCCCGTCTCCCTTCCAGCCGGAGCCACGCCGATTCTGGTAAAAGTGTGCCAGCGGCTGGGAGCCTGGGGCTTCACCATGCGGCTCACCGACGAGGCCGGCCAGCCAGCCAGGAACGTGGCATTTACCACAAAACCACCTTCGTAGTCGAACGCCGATGTCGCGGTTGCGCAAGCGCGAGACCGCAGCGCGTCGTCCGAGTCGGTGGAACAAATCAGTGGGTGAACGACGCACACTTCGGCTGGCCCTGCCCCTGTATCCTCATACATCCCCACCATCCGCCGGTGGAACTCCCGCCGAGCGCCCCAAAGGCGGCGGGGGGCGGCTTCATCTGTCCTCCTCCTGCTCGGCTGAATCGGCCACCACGACGATGTCTATGTTCTGGGTTTGGCGCATGATGCGATTGATGATGGAGCCCCGGATGATCTCCTCCAGACGGCTTCGAGCCGACTGCCCCATCACTATGAACGTGGTCTCCGCTTCGTTGACATGCTTGATGACCTCCTCAGCGACGGACTCTCCGTAGAGTTCGACTACCTGGCCACCCAGGTCCCGAGTGAGATCGTAGGCCTCGTGCAGCAGGGCCTGTTCCTTCTCGCTCAACGTTGCGCCGGGCACCTGCACACGGACGGTGCTGAAAGTGCCTTGCAGGCGCTTCGCCAGCCGGTACCCCCGGCGGACCAGCCTCGTTGCAAGCGGCCGCGGAGCTACCAGCACGGTGATATGCTCGTGGGCAGCTTTGCCCTGCGCCATGTGGTGAGCTTCCATGTAGTCGTGGAGCTCCGTATCCACCTCGTCCACCGTCTTGCGAAGCGCAAGCTCACGCAGCGCGACGATGTTCCCTTTGCGGAAGAAGTTCGCCAGCGCTTGCGGAATCTTCTCGCCCTGGTAGATGTCGCCGCGCTTGAGCCGGTTGATCAGCGCCTCGGGGGTGAGATCCTCCAGCTCCACCTCGTCGGCACTATCCACAATAGCGTCGGGAATGGTCTCACGCACCCGCACGCCGGTGATCTCGTAGACTGCATCGTTCAGGCTCTCCAAGTGCTGCACGTTGAGAGTGGAGATCACATTGATCCCCGCGTCCAGGATCTCCTCAACATCCTGCCAGCGCTTTGCATGGCCTGCGCCGGGCACGTTGGTATGGGCGAGCTCGTCTATCAGCACCCATTCGGGGTTCCGTTTGATGACGGCAGCGATATCCAGCTCATAGAAGACTTTGCCGCGGTACTCGATCTGCTTGCACGGTAGCTGCTCAAGCCCGGCAAGCAGTTGCTCGGTCGCGGGGCGGCCGTGGGTCTCAACCAGACCGACGACGATGTCCTCTCGGTTGCGCTCCGCGCGACGGTGGGCCTCGGACAGCATCCGGTAGGTCTTGCCCACGCCAGCCATGGCGCCCAGGAAGATCTTGAGCTTCCCCCGCCTTCTGACCGGCTGGTCTTCTGCTGGTAGGTGTTTCTCCTGGGTCATCGCGAACTGCCCCCGCTGGCAGCATCGAGCGCGCGGTTCAGCCGAAGCACATTCACCCGCGGCTCGCCGAGAAGCCCGAACTGCCGGCCGGTCACATTCGACGCCACCAATCTCGTAACCCTATCTTCACTCATTCGCCGCGCTTTGGCAACTCTGGCGACTTGACTATACGCGTTCGCCGGCGAGATGTCCGGATCAAGGCCGCTGGCGGAGGTAGTCACCATGTCTGCGGGGATCTTCCCAGGCTTGAGTCCTGAGTTCTCTCTCGCCAACTGGGCCACGTCCGCAGCTATCCGTTCTGCCAGCTTGCGACTGGTCGGCCCTAGGTTCGATCCGCCAGAGGCAGTGGGGTCGTAGCTGGCAGCCGATGGACGCGGACGGAAGTACTCAGGCCTCGTGAACTTCTGGCCGATCAACTCTGAGCCGATCACCAGCCTGCCCACCTTGACCAGGCTGCCGTTGGCCTGACGCGGGCAGATGAGTTGGGCCAAGCCCGTGATGACGAGCGGGTAGACCAGTCCGAGCAGCACCGTTGTCAGCAGCGCCAACCGAATCGCGACGACTGTGTGTCTCCACATGTTGCTCTACCTCCTCAGCACGACAGGCCCAGGGCAACCAGAAGCATGTCTATGAGCTTGATACCGATGAATGGCGCTACCAGGCCGCCGACGCCGTACACGAGCAGGTTGTGCCGCAATAGCGATTGAGCGCTCGCGGGGCGGTACTTCACGCCTCGCAGTGCGAGCGGTATCAGCGCCACGATGATCAGGGCGTTGAATATGACCGCCGACAGGATCGCGCTGTGAGGTGAGTGCAGGTGCATGATGTTGAGTGCGGCCAGCGGCGGATAGGTGGTGCTGAAGATCGCTGGGATGATGGCAAAGTACTTGGCCACATCGTTGGCAATGCTGAACGTGGTCAGCGCACCGCGGGTCATTAGCAACTGCTTGCCGATCTCCACCACCTCAATCAGTTTCGTGGGGTTGGAGTCCAGGTCAACCATGTTGCCGGCCTCCTTTGCGGCCATGGTGCCGGTGTTCATGGCAACCCCCACGTCCGCTTGTGCCAGTGCCGGAGCGTCGTTTGTGCCGTCGCCGGTCATCGCCACCAGCTTCCCTTGCGATTGCTCTCGCTTGATCAGGTCCATCTTGGTCTCCGGGGTGGCCTGGGCGAGGAAGTCGTCCACCCCAGATTCCTTCGCGATAGCGGCGGCGGTGAGCGGATTGTCGCCTGTGATCATGACGGTGCGGATGCCCATCGCCCGCAGCTGGCCGAACCGCTCTCGGATGCCCCCCTTGACAACATCCTTCAGGTGGATGGCACCGATCACTTGCTTGTCCCGTGCAACGACCAGCGGCGTGCCGCCATCATTCGCAATCCGGTCCACAATGGGCTGCAAGCCCGGAGGTACTGATCCTCCCTGCGCTTCCACCCAGGCGCAGACAGCATCGGCAGCACCCTTTCTGATTCGGTGTGCGAGCGTATCAATGCCGCTCATGCGGGTATGGGCCGAAAACGGCACGAACTGGGCTTCCGTGGAATCAATGTGCCGCTCTCGGAAACCGAAATGCTTTGCCAGCACAACGATGGACCTGCCCTCTGGAGTTTCGTCGCTCAGGGAAGCGAGCTGGGCGGCGTCCGCGACCTTCTCTTCGCTGAAGCCGGAGACGGGGATGAACTCTGTAGCCTGACGATTGCCCAGCGTGATTGTGCCCGTCTTGTCCAGAAGCAGCGTGTTGATATCTCCGGCGGCCTCGACGGCGCGCCCGGACATGGCCAGCACGTTATGCTTGACCAGCCGATCCATGCCGGCAATGCCGATCGCGGAGAGCAAGCCCCCGATAGTGGTGGGCATCAGGCATACCAGAAGCGCGATCAGGATCGTGATGGGAACGGGGCCCCCGGAGTAGATGGCATAGGGCAGAAGAGTCACCACCACCAGTAGGAAGATGATCGTGAGCCCGGCTAATAGGATGTTCAGGGCGATCTCGTTCGGCGTCTTCTGGCGAGAGGCTCCCTCCACCAGGGCGATCATGCGATCCAGGAAGGTCTCTCCTGGCTCTGAAGTGATGTGCACCTTGATCTGGTCGGACAGGACCTTGGTGCCGCCGGTCACTGCGCTGCGATCTCCCCCGCTTTCTCGGATCACTGGCGCTGACTCGCCGGTGATGGCCGACTCATCAACAGAGGCGATGCCTTCGATCACCTCGCCATCGCCGGGTATGACCTCTCCCGCTGAAACCATGACGATGTCGCCTTTGCGCAGCTTCGTGGCGGGGATCTTCTCTGTAGTGCCGTCCACGACGCGATTCGCCATCGTCTCCGTCCTCATCTTGCGCAACGTGTCAGCCTGAGCCTTGCCGCGGCCCTCCGCCATCGCCTCGGCAAAGTTGGCAAACAGCACCGTGAACCACAGCCAGGCGGCGATCGCGCCCAAGAAGCCATATTCGGCCGATCCGGAGACCAGGGAAGAGATAAAGTAGTAAGTGGAAATGACGCTTCCGACCTCGGTGACGAAGATCACCGGGTTGTGGATCAGCCCTGCCGGGTTCAGTTTCCTCACACTATCAATAACGGCTTGCCTGATGAGCGGCCCCATCGGCACTTGCCGCTGGCGCCTCCGCGAACCAGAGGCGGGGTGAGCTGGCGTCAAGGCATGGTCCTCGAGATCGTGGTCGTGTTCGGTGTCGCGTGCAATGGGCATCTCAGGCCGCTCCCTCTAGAACAGTCTGCCGAGGTGCATCAACAGGTGCTCGACCACAGGGCCGAGGGCGTATGCCGGGAAGAAGGTGAGAGCGACGACGATGAGAATCACCCCGACCAGCAGCGCCACGAACAGCCACCCGGTCGTCGGGAAAGTGCCGCTCGATTCCGGCACCGTCTTCTTCTCGGCCACAGACCCGGCAATGGCCATCACCGGGATAATGAACAGGAACCTCCCGATTAGCATCGCCAAGGCCAGGGTCGTGTTGTAGAACGGCGTGTTCGCGTTGATCCCGCCAAAGGCGCTGCCATTGTTTCCCGTGGCGGAAGTGAATGCATATAGGATCTCGCTCAACCCATGAGGCCCGAGGTTGAGCCGCCCCGCCAGCCCGGCAGGAGTCACCACTGCAAGCGCGCTGAAGCAGAGAATGCTCGCCTCCAGCACCAAGATGGCGAGCATCGCCATCTTCATCTCCTTCGATTCGATCTTCTTGCCCAGGTACTCCGGCGTCCGCCCGACCATCAGCCCGGCGATGAAGACGGCAAGGATGGCGAACACGAGCATGCCCATCAGCCCGCTGCCGACGCCGCCGAAGATGATCTCGCCCAGCGCGATGTTCATCATCACCATGCCGCCGGCCAGCGGCGTCAGACTGTCGTGCATCGTGTTCACCGCTCCGCACGAGGTGTCCGTAGTCGCGGTCGCCCAGAGGGCGGAGTTGAGGATGCCGAAGCGGACCTCCTTGCCCTCCATGTTGCCGCCGGGCTGGCTCGCGCTGGCTGCCTGGTCAACCCCGAGACGAGCCAGGATGGGGTTGCCCGCCTGCTCGCTGCTGTAGACCACCGCAAAGGCGCCGAGGAAGAGAATCGCCATGGCGGCGAACAGCGCCCAGCCTTGGCGCTGGTTGCGTGCGTAGCAGCCGAACGTGTACGTCAGCGCCGCGGGGATGGCAAGGATCGCCAGCATCTCGATCAGGTTGGTCAGCGGAGTGGGGTTCTCAAATGGATGGGCCGAGTTGGCACTGAAGAAGCCGCCGCCATTGGTGCCCAGTTCCTTGATGATCTCCTGGGAGGCAACTGGGCCCTGAGCGATCACCTGCCGGGCGCCTTCCAGGGTGGTCACGGTGGTGTAGGGCGACAGATTCTGAACACACCCTTGCCACACGAGCACCAGCGCTCCCAGAAGCGACAGCGGCAGCAGCACATACAGACAGGCCCGCGTGAGATCCACCCAGAAGTTGCCTATCTCCCTTGCGCTGCGGCGAATCAGGCCGCGAATGAGGGCGATGGCGAGGGCGATCCCGGTGGCAGCGGAAACGAAATTGTGCCACGCGAGGCCGGCCATTTGGGTGAAGTAGGTTACCGTGCTCTCGCCCGAGTAGTTCTGCCAGTTGGTGTTGGTGCTGAAGCTCACCGCCGTATTGAACGCCAGATCGGGGCGCATGCCCCGAAAGTGCTGCGGATTCCAGGGATGCAATTGCTGCAGCCTCAGCATGAGGTATAGCAACAGCAGGCCACAGAAGTTGAACAGCAGCATCGTTATGGTGTAGGTGATCCACCGCATCTCGTGGGTCGGCTCAATGCCGCACAGCCGGTAGATCAGGCGTTCCAGCGGCCCCAGGATCGGCGTGAGAAAGGTTCGCTCCCCGGCGAAAACTCGCGCCATGTACCGCCCGAGGGGCTTCGTCACCAGGACCACAAGAGCGAAGAACAGCAGCAACTGCAGAAGACCTATCGCGCTCATATCGTCACACCGCAAGTTGGCAGGCTACAGCCGCTCAGGTTTCAGCAATGCGTACCCCAGATAGAGCAGCAGGGCAAATGCAATCAACCCGTTAAGCAGGTACTCGCCGTTCATCGTCCGCCTCCCGGTCTATAACCTGTTGACAATGCGAACGTACCACAGACAGAGGCCCAAGAAGCCAACCGAGATCGTCAAGTAAAGCAGGTCGCTCATTCCGCAGCCTCCGCGAGCCACCACTCACGCGGAAGAAGAGCCGCCCCGATGGCCTTGGGCGATCTCTGCCGCCCGCTGCCCGCCCTTCTCCGTCGCATGCGACGAGGTCTCGGGTGAAGCGGGACGTGGCTTCCCATCGGCCCCCTGATCCTCGTACGGACGCCGCCTGAGAAAGTCCACATACCATCTCCCGACCGCATAGAGGGCGAGAACCAACAACCAGGAACTCAGGGCGTGCATCTCTGTATTCCTCCGCCGACTAAGCCAACGCATGCAGCGAACTCCAACCTACCATACCCGGGGAGGTGTGAACTCCGCGTAAAGCCCCACGCGGAAACCATAAAGATTCTGTGTAGGAGCGGAGGGGCGGCCTTGCTCCTGGTGCCTAGGAGGTCGAGAAGCGGAAGCCTACGCCCGGCTCAGTGAGAATGTAGCGGGGGACAGAAGTGTCGGGTTCTATCTTCTTGCGCAGATGGCTGATATGGACCCTCAAGGTCTGGGTGTCCTCGCCATACTCCGGGCCCCACACCTTCTCCAGCACCATCCTGGATGTGACAACGCAGTCGGCGTTCTGAGCCAGATAGGCCAGGATGTCGAACTCAATCCGGGTGAGCTCGATCTCCTGTCCAGCGCGCCTGACACGGCGCTGGGCCATGTCGATCTCCAAGTCGCCGGCCGTGATCACCGGACGAGACGCGGCCTGGCCGGAGGCACGCCGCAGCAAGGCGCGGACTCGCGCTAGCAGCTCTCCTGCGGAGAAGGGCTTGGTGACGTAGTCGTCGGCTCCAGTGTCGAGGGCGGCGACCTTGTCCGCATCGCTTCCCCTTACACTGAGCACCAGGATCGGGGCGGCGTACCAGGCTCGCAGTTCCCGGCAGACTTCGAGCCCTCCCATGCCAGGCATGGCCAGATCGAGTACCACCAGGTCCGGGTTCTGCTCAACCGCGAGCTCAAGCCCTTTGGCGCCGTCGGAGGCGAAGATCACGTCGTATCCCCGCGTGGAGAGAATAGAGCCCAGGGCCCGCCGGATTTGGGCCTCGTCGTCAATGACCAATATCTTAGCCGGCTTCTCGGGAGCCCCCATCCGCTCACTCACCGGTAGTCTGGCCTCTGGGGATTGAGATAACGAACCGCGCTCCGTGTGGGACGACGTCTTCCACCCAGATTCTGCCGCCCTGGAAGCGAACGATCTCACGCGTGATCGCCAGTCCCAGCCCTGTTCCAGAGGAGGCCTTCCCCGCAGACTTGCCGCGATAGAACTTTGCGAAGACTCGCTCCCGTTCGTCTGGCGCGATCCCCGGCCCTTCGTCTTCCACCCACAGCCTCACCTCGTTCGGGGTGGACGATGCGCCCACGCGCACCGGGCTATCTGCGCCGCTGTATGAAAGCGCATTGTGCAGCAAATGCTCCAGTACCCGAACCCACTGGGCAAAGTCCACATGGATCGGTGGCAAGTCTGGTGGGATGGAAAACGTCACCCGGTCGCGGTCCTTCTGTGACATCTCGGACAACGTCGTGCCCAATATCTCACCGAACTCGTACCATTCCAGTTCGGGCCCCCAGGCAGATGCTTCCAGCCGCGACAGATCTAACAGCGAATCAATGCTTTTGCCGAGCCGGTCCAGATCCTGCTTTACGGCCTGGAGCTCTGTGCGGACCTGCGACTCGTGCAGCGGCGCGTCCTGTTCGAGCAGGTTGGTCAGCGTTGCCTCCAATGACGCCAGTGGGGTCTTCAGTTCATGCGAAACAGCAGACACCAGCGTGGACTTGAGCCGGTCTGCCTCCTTCAGCGCGTCGGCCTGGACCGCGACCAACCGCAGGTAAGTTCGCTCCAGAAACACCGAAGCCTGGTAGGCAAGGGCTACCACCATCCGGGCCTCGTGGAAAGTGTATCCCGTACCGTCTTCGCGTTCGCCGACGTAGACGACGCCTGACTGTCGAGTGGCGGTCTGCAGCGGCACGAACATGTCCTTTGCGTCAGCGCGTCCTCCCGCGACGTGGTGGCTGACCGCTATCGGCCATTCCTGGCTCTCGACACCCCGACTACTTGCCGGCGCAGGCAAGCCCACGGCCTTCGATTGTCGGATCACCCAGGCGACGATCTCAGTGACCTCCCCTGGCAACTGGGCATCTGCTTCTGGGGACGCAATGCACTCCGCTGCACCCGTTGTTTCCCCGGGAAAGAAGAGCGCTACGCACCTCGCGCCGGTGATGTCACGCACTTCGGCGACGAGCCTTCTCGCCATTTCCTGGACGGGGATGTCAGAGACCAGGTATGAGCTGAATCGGTTAAGCAACCCGGCCTCACGCTCCCGAGCCAGTGCTTCGGCCTCCCTGTCCCTGAGCCTGCCGGTCTGAATTCCCATGACGACGCCCACGGCAAGGAACACCAAGAGGAGCAGCCAGTCCTTCGGGTCTGCCACATTGAGCGTGCCGTAAGGGGGCAAGAAGAAATAGTTCCAGGCGAAGAACGAAAGGACCGCCGCAGCCAGCGCTGGCCTGACGCCGCTCAAACTCGCCACCATGGCGACGACCAGCAGGTACAGCAGGGCCCACTGGCCCTTCGCGGCATACTCACGCCCCGGGTAGAACACCCCGGTCGCAGCCGCCACAGAGGCCCCGGCAATCAGGTAGCCGTAACGCTCAACAGCAGGTAGGCCTCGTCTCATGCCGCCTTCATTCTACTCTCCCGGAGAGCCTGTTACCATAGGCTGGCTCCAAGGGTTGCCGGGCGCCAGGCGGCAACCAGCGGCTGTATATCCTCCTCGTCAGTGGGACAAACTCGTCCACGTCACCGCAGTTTCGACCTGTGGTGAGCGAAGTCGAACCATGGCAGGTCTTTTTCCTCCACCACCCCAACCGAGTCGGGGTGGTGGAGACCCTGAGCGAGTCGAAGGGCCCCCACCAGCCTTCGCCAAGGCTTCGTGCGGCAAGCCAACCTCGCCGACAGGGCTTCGGCGCTGAGACACCGCAAACCCAACCCGGACGTCCCCCGGGCTACCCTTCCTAGTCCCTCTGACTTTTCCTCCCCTGCCATTCTAGCCGCGCCCCTCTCCACTTCTCCACTCCACCTTCCCACCGTCCCCGGAATCGCACACCCCTACTCGCCCCACCCCAATCCCACCTCGCTGCCCGCGCCATACCCGACCCCTTTCATGCCTGCCTACCCCTTCCCCCATTCCCAGCTCACCTTCCTCGCCCCCATTGATTTCTTCACGCAGCAGGAACTGCTGCGCTCTCTGGTGAACTCCTCCAGCAGCATACCTTCTCTGGGGGCTTCGACACGATGAATGATCCGTCGGCTAATCGCCCTCCCGAGCGCTGGCACGAAGGCCCCTCAGCCTACCTTGTCGTTATCAGTCTCATGTCGGGCTTCGCCTTCGCCGGTCTCGTCCTGTACCTGGGCATGGCCGCGCCAAACCAGGCTGAGATCGTTGCCGCTGGCCTCCTCCTCGCAGCTTTCGTCGTCCTGCTATACGCGGCCTTTGCCTGCGCCTCGGTCGTCGACGTGATCGGCCGCCACAGCCAGCGAGCAATCGAGCACTACCAGACCGAGACATTGCTATCAATGCTCCTCGGGATCCTTCTACTGCTCGCGGCCATCTCTGTCATGTCCTTCGCCTGGTCCCCATGGCTAGGTGCCCTCGCAGTCGTCCTCTCTGCCCTCTTCATCGTCCGTTTCGTCTGGACGGCTCTCCGCGAAATCCATCTCGCCTTCCGCGACCGTATCTCCAATGGTTAATGTCCTCGCCATCCTGAGCCCTCTAGTTGCCTTGCTACTCCTCCTCACCACCGCCCTCTACGCTATCGCGACTTGGAAGATGCTCAGTGTCATGCGCGACCAACACACCGCCGCAGGCCTCCACCGCAAGGCATCAATCAGACCGATCTTGGTTTTCCGAAGCGACGAGTACGGCCCCGGCGATTTCCCCCGCGCAGGGATTTTCAACGTTGGCAATGGCGTCGCCCTCAACGTCCACGCGTACTCTCGCAATCCTGAAGGTGCTCCCGCCCCGCGCCAGGACGCCGCTTCACTGGGGCCTGGCGACGCCTACTGGCTCGAGCAATGGTACGAAGATTTCTCCTCCCCTGCCGTAATATGGATCACCTACCAAGATGCGGAGGGCAACCCCTATTACAGCCGCTGGGACCCATCAGACGAGTGGCAAATTGCCGAAGGTGCCCTGTCCCCTGAGCCGCCCCGAGCGGCTCCACGGCCAGACGCACCCTACCCCTTAGCTCAGACTGGTGAGTCCATCCTCCGCCGCAGAGACGCCAGAGTGGCTCGCTTCCTCACTAAAGCGGAGAAGGATCTACTGGCAGCTGCCGCACGAGAACATTCCGTCATTGCCGCTCCCACTGGCTTTCTCGGCCCCGCTGTCCAGATTACAGACCCCACAGCGTACACCCCCGATGGCTACGGCGGTCTGTCCACCACCAACCTCGTTCCCGATCATCCCCCTTCCGTCGCTGCCAGCTACGTAGAGGCGCTCGAACACCTTGTCGAACTCGGATGCGTGCGGCGCACAATACCTCCCCACTACTGTTTGACCGCGCGCGGTCACCGCATCGGTGCTAACCTCCGACGCCAGCACGACGACGACCGCAAGTCCCACGAAACTTGATCCCAACCTGCTCACTCATTCAAGCCCTCCCACCCGAGTTTCCTTCACTTCTGCAATCCCCACCCCTCGGTTCAGTCGCCCCTCGCTCTCCTCTCCCACTCACTTGCCGCTCCCCCCTTCTCCATTCTAGCAGCCTCGTTGAGCGTCGAGGCTGCGCCTTCGGCACCCCGCATGGCGGCTCACGGCCTTGACCCCATGAGGCTCCCTTCCCGTGGCGCTCATCGCACAGGTAGTAGCAAACCTTGCCCCCAACAGAGGAACCTCCCCTCCGAAAAGGGGGAAGCTGGTTGATATGGAAGATCCTCATTCATGCCATTCCCGCGAACGGGTGCGTAACCGTATCGGGGGAGGCAATGGGGCGGGCAACGAAGGATAGGTCAGGACGGGACTCGACGAGGTCCTGCCGGAGGCGATAGTTATGCCCTTCACGACTGGTGTGGCGCAAGAGGCATATGCTCTGGGTGATGGCCTGCTCCGCAAGGACGGCCGCCGGTTGTTCCCAATCGGCTTCTACGAGCTGCCGCGAGAGGATGCGGAGCTGGAGCGCATGGCGGGCTCGGGGATCAACCTGGTATGCTGCCACAGTCGCGAGGACCTGGACCGTGTCCACGCCGCGGGGATGATGGGATGGCTCCCGTTGCCCTTGCATGAAGGCGCCACCGACGCCCTGCGCCAGGCGGTTGAAGCCGTGAAGGACCACCCGGCGCTGGCGGTATGGGAAGGGCCGGACGAGATTGTGTGGACCTTCACCCTGTGGAGCGGGCTCGAACAGAAGGCAGGCATCCGGAGAAGCGACTGGTGGGAGCAGACCCCGAAGGCCGTCGAATACGCGGAGGCCGAGGCGCGCCGCATCGTCCCCAACCTGCGCGAAGCGATTCGCCTGGTGAGGGAGCTCGACCAGAACAACCACCAGATCTGGATCAACGAGGCGAGGTCAAGCGACGTGAAGTTCGTCAGGCAGTATGCTGATTACGTAGACATCACGGGATGCGACGACTATCCGATCCAGAAGACGATGCGCAGCATCGCGAGGCTGGGAGGCTGCACCGAGCGGTGGAAAATGGTCGGCAGGGGCAAGCCGGTGTGGATGGTGCTGCAGGCGTTTTCCGCGACCGGACTGGCGCGCCCGCCCGATCCGTCGCCGCCGGTGTACCCCTCGTTCGCGGAATCGCGGTTCATGGCATATGCCGTCATCGCCCATGGCGCCAGTGGCGTACTCTACTGGGGCTCGGCGCACGACGCGGTCCGGGACCCCAATTTCAGGGATTCGCTGTACGCGCTCACCAGCGAGCTTGCCGCCCTCCAGCCCTTCCTGGTGGCGCCCGAGGAAAGGGAACCCAAAGTCGCCTTGATCGAGGGAGAGGAGGAGGAACAGCAAACCAGAGGCGTCAAGATGACGGTTCGCAGGAACGGCAGGGAATTGCTGATCGCCCTCGTCAATGAGGACGAGCGTAGGCACATGGGAGTGGAAGTATCGGGCTTGGAATCCGTCAATGGCCTGCGCCTCGACCTGCTTTACGGCACGGAAACAGCGACCGTCGAGCGCGGAGGCTTCGTTACCCGGATGCAACCGTACGAAGTCAAGATGTTCGCTACGGGCCGCGAGTGGGAGACCGCCCTTCGCAAGGGAAGGGATTTCCACTAGCCGGGGGCGATTGCTGCCCAAGATCCAGCGCGCACGTCGGGTGCCGGTGGCACGACGAACGCACGCCGGAGCCCCGGCGAAGCCGAAATGGAGCTCGTGTGCGTTTGCGTCGGTCCTGAGCGATGACGGGACGAATCCGGGCGTGAATTAGCGCGCCGGAGGCGCATGAAGGTACGGTTCCGGTGTCCCTGCTCCAGCGTTTTCATGTGCTAGTTCGCGGCTTGGGCTCCACGTACGGCTTGGGCCGCGGGACGGTGCCGTAAACCTCGTTGTCGGCGCCAGGGCCGAACCTGCGGTGCGCTTGGAACGGGTCCTTATCCCACAGGGACGAGGTGATCTTCGAGAACCCGATCGCCAGCACCACTGCCAGCGGGATGCCGTACTTCCAGAAGTCCGCCACGCCGACCCCGTGCACCAGCGGCGGTGTGAACGCCTGCGGCGCGGCGAGGGTTCCCACAATCAGCACGAGGTAGGGGGGAACGAACCACCAGGCATTCAGTATGCGGGGCCCTTTGCGCTCGGCTGCGCGGACTTCCGCCCGCACGTACGGCGGCGAGCCGAGCATCGTCCCCACGACATTGACTCTGCCGATGTCGAGCAGGCTCACGAGCAAGACGCACATCCCCGCCAGGCCCAGCAGCGAAGCCTGGACACCCACGCGAGGATCGGCCGGGCCCCAGAAATGCCACGCCGCGAAGATGACTCCCAGCACGACCGCCAGCGCCGCCGAGAGCATGTCCGACAGCCACAAGGCGGTGCGGGGCGCCCAGCGCCCCTCGAGCAGCAACCCGGCGAGCTTATAGTGGCGAAACTGGATGCGCAGGTGAAGCAGGACGATGAACCACAGTGTGAAATAGGCGCCGAGAGCAAGCCAAGGCGCAGGCAAGGGCGGCAGCTCGGGGAGGGTGCGGGCGAGCGGGAGTATGCCGATGGCGAGGGACGCGCCGCCCGCACAGCCGATCGTCACCTCCATCGCGCGCCACCAGCCGAACGAGTCGCGCCCGAATGCCCGTATCTCGAGCAACTAGATGAACATCCCCACCAAGAAGCCGAACCCCCAGCCCATGTAGCCGTAGGTCAGGCCTACCAGCCCGGCGTGCTCGCGGCGCACCACGCACACGGCTGCCATGCACAGAAATGCCCCGAAGGTGCGCGCCCAGCCTTCGCTGCGCGGAGGCGTGAGGCGGATGCCGATGAGGTTTATCAGGAGATAGTATGCGATGTGCGCCGTGATCATCATCCCCGCGGCGAGGATGATAATCGCCCACGGTGACCACCCGCCCAACACCAGGCCGAGCGCGCCGCCCCCCATGCCGCCCCACAGGCTGGTGACGAAGAACAGTGCGGCTAGCCCGTAGGCCGCGTTGAGGTGGCTCGCGCTGCGGGAGAAGTGCGCCAGCTTGACGTGGCTCATGAAGCCGCCATATGCCAGGCCGCATGCGGTCACCGCGGCTATGAACAGGCTCGCCTGCTGCCAGTCCGCCCGGCCCGACAGCAGGCAGATCGTGAGGGCGATAAGTGCCCCGGGCAGAGTCGCGCCAGGTGCGCCTCCGTAGCAGCCGCGTATGCCCCATCCAATCCCTCCTGCCAGCGCCACCAACAGGAACGCCCACAGACCGACGCCATTGGCGATTTCCATCTGATACCTCCTACCAGCGCCTGTCGAGCTTCAGCGATTGTGGCACAAACCGGGGGCAGAATCAGGGCACACCTCTGGTGTCCCTGCGCCCGTATCCCTGCTCGCCTCCTCGGCGAGTTCCGTACTGTCCACGGGACCGTCAATAGCCCCAGCCTCTGTTCCTGCGTTGCCATCGGTCCCCGCCATCTCCCGATAGCGCTCCCGCCACGCAGCACCTTTCGGCACGCCGCGATGGCCCTCCTGCGCGCAAAAGGGCTGAAGATGTGCAGGCCCACGACTTGGCCCCAAGGGCAAGGGAGACAGCATCATTGGCGTCACTGCCGTCAGCAGCCGCCAGGCCTCCGAGGCCGACTGCACCGGTCTCACGGGCGCTTGACCGGGACAGCGCGTCTCATATGAGGCCGGAAAGGAACAGGTCGAGGGCCTCACAGGAGGCTATTGACGGCTCGCCTCATAGGGAGCAGGTACACATCTGCGTCGGCATGCCGCGGGAATAGTTGCCTCCGGAGCAAACCGCATGGCCAGGCGCACGTCGGGTTAGCAGGAATTCCGGAGCGCTGCGGGGAAGCGAAGAGTAACCCGGCAGCGCGTGGAGCGGTCCTATCCTGTCTGATATAGAGGTGAGGGTCAGCTCAAAGCGTAGTGGGGCCAGTGGTCTGCCGGCCCCATACCGTATGCCCGGTACCGGCTGCACGGGGAACGGCAAACATCTTGCAGGGCAGGAGGCTTGTATGGGGTACACTCGGATGTTGACTTGGGGGTTGGTACTAGCAATGGCGGTGCTGGCGTTCGGGGTCTCCACCGGTATGGCGGCGCAGTTGCTCGCCGGTGCGGCGAAGGTGGATATCACCCCTAAGGAGCCGGCCTACCTGGCCGGATATGGCGCCAACCGGCTGAGTGAAGCGGTAACGGAGCCGCTGTCGGCACGTGCGCTCGTGATCAAGAGCGGGGAGAAGACGATCACCGTGGTCGGCGTGGACTCCCTGGGCGTCCCCGGCCGGATCCAGAAGGACATTCGGGGCATGGTCAAGTCGGTGCCGGCGGACAGCGTGATGATCGCTGCCACGCACGACCACTCGGCGCCGGATATCTTCGGCATGTGGGGGCCGAACCCGACCACCTCGGGCGTGAACCCGGCCTATGTAGCCCTTCTGAAACAGGGCATCGTCGCCGCCATTGACCAGGCGGCGGCCGCCGCGAAGCCTGCCAAGCTGAAGCTCGGCACTATCCAGACCAAGGGCATCAACGTCAATCACCGGATCGCCGAAATCGTAGACCACGAGCTGGCGGCCATGCAATTTGTCGGCGACGACGGTAAGGTCATCGCCACCCTGGCCAACTTCCCCTGCCACGCCGAGATTATGCAAAGTAAGCTGCTCTCGGCCGACTTTCCCTACTACTACTACGCGAAGATAGAGAAGGATCAGGGCGGAGTCGCCATTTTCGTCAACGCCGCTTTGGGCGGCATGATCACCGCCGACATCCCCGGCGGCGTCTATAGCTTGGAGGGCAAGGACAACTCCGCGTGGGCCCAGCGCATCGGCGAGGCGGTGGCAGACGCCACCGAGCAGGCTCTGGCCGGCGCCACCCCGATCGAGAACGCGGAGCTAGACTACAAGTTCGCCGACCTGGCCCTGCCGTTCAAGAACGAGAGGTACCTGGCAGCCATGCAGGCCGGCGTCATGCCGAGCGGGCTAGTGGACGGCAAACTGATGACCAAGGTGGCGGCGGTCGCCCTGGGGCCGGCCCAGATCGTCACCATCCCCGGCGAAGCTCTGCCCAACCTGGGCTTCCACCTCAAGCGCACCATGACGGGCAGCCCCAAGTTCCTCTTCGGCCTTACCATGGACGAGTTGGGCTACATCCTGTCCGGCGATGACTGGGGCATGGACATTTACAGGTACGAGAGCAGCACGGGCGCGGGGCCGGAGACAGGCCCGACGCTGATGGCCACCGTGCTGCCCCTGATCGCCGAGGTGAAGCCTGCAGCTGCGGGGGCTCCCGCGGCCGCGACGACGGCTCCCGCTCCCGCTGCCACAGCTACCCCTGCACAGTGGTTCGCCAGCCTGCCGGCCATCTTCAAGGCCGACAAGGCAGCCGGGCTCAACGCGGTCTATGCGTTCAAGCTCTCGGGCGACGGCGGCGGCGACTGGGCGGTAACGATCGCAGACCAGAAGTGCTCCATCAAGCAGGGCGCGCCGGAGAAGGCCGATGTTACCATCACCGCTGCCGCTTCGGACTGGATGGACATCATCACCGGCAAGGCTCAGGCCACAACATTGTACATGAGCGGCAAGCTCAGTATAGACGGCGACCTGAGCCTGGCCCAGCAGTTCGCCGGGCTCTTCAGCGTGCGGTAGAAAAGGTTAAGGCTGGGATTGAAGTTGTCGGGAGTGTCCAATGGCGGCACGCATTGGCTGACTCCCGCTCTGAATCCGGGAACGAAGAGAATAGGGCCGGGGCAGTGCCCCGGCCCTACTCGTCCTCTTGCCGAATGTGTTCAGGTTCAACATTCGTGGGACGAATCCAGGGGTGAATTAAGGTACGGCTATGGTGCCGTCGGCGGCGGCCATCCGCCAGGGCAGCTCTGCTCCTCCTGAGAGTAGTTCTGGGTCAGCGTTTTCTCTCATTGCAGCTGGACCAGAATCTCGGGTTCAGACCCCCCCCTGTTGCCATGGCAGGCTAAATCATCAAAGCCAGCATAGGCTTCAGTCTCAATAATCTTTGCTTGATAAATTTTGCCCCTATATTTATGGACTAAAAACTTCCCCAATAAATCTTTGGCAACTTTTAAAGTTGGTCTTTGGTAGAAAGCACGTTTTAACTTCATATCAATATATTATCATACAAAAAACCGCCCTTCGGCTACTGCCAAAGAGCGGATTGAACGAGCCCTACTGACCCTACTGACGGATAAGAGCGACAACCTGACCGCTGGGATCGTGAATGAAAAGGTTTTTCCCGTCATCGCTCAGGTTTGCTCTGATCGGGTCTCGGCCGCCCGAACGAGACATGACAATGTGGTCACCTTCCTCGCGCCATTGGATAGCTTCGCCGCCCCCAGCATAGCCACCGCTCTCGACACCAGTGCCATCTTTATTCAAAACGAGGGTGCCGCCACCGCCGCCATGCATTATCCAAGTCCCTATGCAGTCACTGGATGGAGCTGCCGTCCTGGTATCAGAAAAACCGCTCGCCGAGCCTGGTCCGGGTTCTCTTGGAGACAATCCGGCAAAGTAAGTGATTACTGCGATCAAGGCCATGGCGCCTATCACAGCCGCCAGAATCCAAGAGCCGTAGTTCCTGGCGGGGAGAGCTCCTTGTTGAGAAGAATTGACCCCGTCGCGGCCAGATGGTCCTTCGTCTACTGTGTCAGAAGACTGCAGTTCTTGTTCGATAGCTTTGTCACTCAGTGGACCTCGACAACCACTACAGTAATCAGCATCGGCAGGATTGAGACGTCCGCAGTTCTGACATTCAATCGTATCAGCCATGTCAGCACCTCCTGCGTTTCAGAATCGCCACTATCTTAACATTAGAAGACTTTTTTGTCAACCTTTTGCATAACAAAAACCGCCCTTCGGCCTGCACCAAAGAGCGGATTCATTGTCATTTGTCGAACGGACAGTAATAGATGTGATAAGCAAATCCCGTAACATCAACATGGTGTACGATTATTCCTTCTTCTTCAGACTTAGAACCAACTACGACATCGTCGACACACAGAAAAGAAAAAACGCGCTGGCAGTTACGAAAATCTAAACCATTCTTGTTGATGTAATATCTGGCGCCACGCCTATCTTTAGTTTTAGCCACCCTAAAAAGTGGCTTCGTGTCGCTCAGTTCTGCCATGAAGGTTTGCTTGTTGATATACCAGATAACCGTAATAACGTTATGCTGTGGTGAACAAAGATAGATCCCAGCCGGTTTTTGACTCAATACTTCCGCCGGTATTACCTTTTTCGCGCTAAGACTTTTATCATACTGGTCAAATTGAAGTAGTAAGCCAACTGCATGAATTCGATCGCCTGGGTTAGCCAGCTCTTCTTGATAGGGGCAAAAACTGACGTGCAAAGCATGAACGGGTCTGGGTCTTTCAACGGGATAGTAATAGTCCATGAACCATACCGATGAATATCCCCCAACCCATCGAGTGGTAGCCATTGCTTTTTCTACTTCTTCTCTTGTTTTTCCCAGTAAATTCGGCAAGCCGCCGGCATATTTCGTTGGTCCACAAATGATTTGCGACTCAGCTGGCTGAGGAGCAGACTTGAGCACCCTAATCTTTATCGGCGAGGTGATGAGATAGTTTTCGATCTCAATTACATAAGTATGATTGCCGGCTTTTGCCTGCTTATCAGCCCATTGATAAGAAAATTCCTTCTGACCGCCACCGATTTTCTTAAGGCTATCTTCAACTAGCTTGCCATCGCGATACACCTGGATTTTCGTCTTGTGCGAGCCTGTTGCAAAACCAAGCCTGCAGAGCAAACTTGGCCGCTCCACCGATTGGAACTGAAATCCCGGGACTACATTGAGCGATTTGAAGTAACAGCCATTCTGGGCCACATAGGTATGTCCCTGACGCATTGCTTCGAGAATCGAGTTTTTTCTCAACTGGGAAAGAACATAGGTTATTCTTGTCCAACGCTGGGCATCACTAGGTTCGACCGATGAATGACTGTCACAACCAGCGGTGACAAAGATATCTCTGCCCGCAGCCACTAGCGACAAGTACCAGGCTCGGGTTTCTTTGTAGCTTGCCTCGTCCTCATTGAAAAACTCAATACCTTTGATCCCCTCCGCATGATCCTTGTCGTATAGGTAGGCAAAGGGTTCCCAGTAGCGGTTTTTGAGTAGTGTCCGGCCGTGCGGATGGGCGGCTACTGTCAGGTAACCCCGGTTATTGAGATTCTTGATGATCAACTGCTGAGTATCCTTCTTACCCTGATTATCGGAAATATCCGGTGTTTCGTAGATGTCACCAAGCGCCAAAGTATGAGAGGCGGTCTTTCCCCAATATGTTTGAACTTCCGCTCCGGCGATAATGACTATCTTACCGCTGCTTTGATAGGTTTGCCGATACTTTTCAAAGCCCCATTGCTTGGTAATTTTAGCGACCAACCCATGGGGGCTGCCGATTTGTTCGTAGTGATCAGTTGTGATCAAAAAAGAAAAGTGTAACTTTTCGGCAGCATTCTTGAGCATTGCCGGCGTACGATCGCCGTCGGAGAAAGTCGAGTGGACGTGGATAATTCCCGGACACCATTTGACTGCTGAAGCGGAAGACTCCGCCAGCAGAAGAACCAAGGCAACAATAAGCCAGCGTATCAGTTGTGCGTCCTCCGCGTCAGTGGGACTTTTCGGGGGGTGAACTAGCACCTACCTCGGGTGTCCTTGCCCCGGTATTCTTCAATGTCCCCATCATCCCCCGATAGCGCTCCCGCCTGGCCACCAGCGTACGGATTTGCAGTTCCTTGCGCCGCGCCAGGATTCCTTCTCGGCGGCTGTGGGTCAGCGTTTACTCTCATTGCACCTGGACCAGAATCTGGGGTTCAGACCAGCACGAGCGAGTGTCAGAGCGCCGGGCGTGTCAGGTGCCCTTGGCGCTCGCCGCCGGTCGGCACACTCGAAAACTGGTAGTACACCAGCTCGTGATCCGCCCTGAGGGTGTGCTCGACGCCGCGCACGCAGGCGACCATGTCGCCAGGCTCCAGGGCAAACCCCTTGACCACCCCGGTAGGGCTGCGCAAGGTCACTTTCGGGTTCCCTTCCGTGAACCACCAGTATTCATCCACGTCGTGGTAGTGCAACTCAACATCGGCATTGGCCCGCAGCCGAAACCGGTGGAAGGTTGCGGGATCGACCGGATTGAGAAGACCGGCCAATTCCTCGGACACGCGTTCACCGCGACCGGTGCGGACAATGCACAGAGCCGGATCATCAACGTTCTGGGTGAAGACGCTCATGCGATCATCCCTTTCGTCTGCGACGTTGGCGATAGATCGGATACGCCCTCACCGCGTCCTGTCCGAAAACTCATCTGGTTCTCAGATTCCCGTACAGCCCGTCTCATGGTATTCTGCGCGCTTGCAGACACCCCTGTTCCGGGAACCTGTGCCGTCGGTTTGAACCCGCCACCATCCGCCGCACAGCGGACGCAACTCCTGGCCGCCGGGGACTCCTCACGGTCTCAGGATCTGCGGCAGTAAGGGGGCGCTTTCGAGGCGGATTTCGAGAGCAAAGGACGAGGGACGGGCAAAAGCTCCGGGCAGGGGAGTCTGCGCCAAAGAGCCTGCTCAAACCTGGGTTTCTCTGCCGGACAGCGTTCGAGTTGTCA